>VAOU01000648.1_pt1 | contig 41201 bp, 41 predicted proteins | sample 3393871 | NCBI WGS metagenome assembly VAOU01 (sample SAMN08290440, study PRJNA428436) | hydrothermal vent metagenome | isolation source: Deep-sea hydrothermal vent chimney | place: Atlantic Ocean: South-mid Altantic Ridge | depth 1820 m m
GATTAATTCGTCATTCCGGCCGTAGCGAAGCGAAGAGCCGGAATCCAGAGTAGTAAAATCACTGTATTACTGGATTCCCGCTTTCGCGGGAATGACCGGGCGGGAATTAATCAGAGGTTCCTTAGGGATCAGGACAACTCCCGGCTTACTGGGGGGCTACCTTCGGCTTGCTCTCTATGATCTTCGGTGGAGTCGAATTGGGCACCACCGCCCCAGGTGAAGGTGCTTTAGTAAGGGGCGCCCTGGCTACCGGAGCAACAGGCGCTTTCTTGCCCGTAACCGGAGCGGGTTTGAGATTGGGTCCGGCCTTTTTTGTTGCAGGGGCAGTAACCTTGGGTGCCACCGTGGTAGCGGCCGACGCCTTAGCACCCGCCTTCTTGTCTGCCGGTATGACTACAACCGTTGCCGGGAGCTTATCCTTGGGGCCTTTCATGTTTTTGCTTGGTGGCGCCGTAATTTGGGGTGCATCCTTGGCCTTGGGAGGCATGGGCCTTGCGCCCAGGGCATCGTCAAGGGCCTCATCATTCATTGTACCAGTCTTACCAAGAGCCTTAGATCCCTTTTTGGAACCTAAAAGTTTCTTAATTTTGGCTAAAGCCTTTCCTTTTTTAACAGTAGCAATGCCTTGGCCGCCCTGGTGTTTCTTTTTATTAATCCCTTGGCCTCCTTGTCTGTTAGGGTTATCAGTATCAAAACACCCCAGGTCTTTACCTGTAGAACTGGTTGCACAGCAAATTCCCCAATCCCCTCCGCGTTCAACATAACATCCAAGTTTTCCACCATCGGCTGCTGTACAACCCAGGGTATCGGCATCAAGATCGTGACTTGGCTTACCGCCACCTGCCCCACATAAGATTGCGGCTTCGAGCAAACGCCCGTATGTGCTTGTGGCCAGGGAAACCCCATCTTTCTTTTCCCCTCCATAGCTGGTCTGGGCAACAAGCCCCAATACAAAAACCATCACCAGAAGTGAACTTAAACGGCCTAACAGAATTTTTAACCGAATAGCATTCATTTTACCCTCCAAATTTAATGCTGCCTTAATTGTTCAAATCACAAATGGAACACCTAACTGTTTTTCCGCGATCTTCCTCGATAGCGCTACACGCACATTGCGAGTCATTTCCTCTAAAAAACCCCCTCTCCTCTTTTTCTTCGCCTTTTTTCCACCCATTTCTCACAGAATCCTTTGTCTGTGAACGGTCGTCCAACCGTTCTGCACACATGCATGTCCGCCTCCCCTTGGGTCCACGCTTTGGCTTCTACCTTCTTGCTCGCTTTCGGCTTGATACTGTCATCACCCGATCCTTTTTTGTAAACGGGCCGGATCACATTGTCACCTTCAGGAGGAGGCTCCGGTGTTTCCTCATCAAAATCAGGTTTTATTACCGGATTCTGTCTGGCCAGCTGCTCACCCAACAGGTTCCGCATCTGTCTGGGCTTCCTGCCATCATCCTTTTTTTCGATGACCGTGGCCTCACCATCACCTGTTGCCTTCAATTCATCCAGAAGTATTTGATCTTGAGCGCTGCGGCTGACCTCGTCTCCAGCTGGTATTTTGACCTTTGCCGCGGCGCCGGTTGCGGTATTTCCGGTAACCTTGGAAGTCATGGTGGCAGGACCACCCAACCCTGCGTCCGGTTTAGCTGTGTTTAGAGGAAGCGGCGGATGATCAGGACCATCCGGCAAAGGATTCGTGGGCCCAGGTCCGCTATCCGGTTGTTTGGCGCCCACCACTGGTATGCGTACCGAGGGCTTAGGTGAGCCCGTCACCGCCGACGGCCTGGGTTTAGCAACAGGTTTGCCGGGTGTCGGTGGATCGACAGCTAATGTCGGCCCCGTCGTTGACCCCCCAGGGTTGTTCGGCCCGGTGGCCCGCATCTCTTTGTTCATTGGAACGGGAGTAGTGTGATCAGGTTTCTTGGGTATCTCTTCCTTAGGTGGACTGATCGTGCCACCAATTTCAATTGAATAGGTGAGTGGGCTCATCGCTATACTGGCCATCAATAACGCGCAATTCACAATGTTTGGCTGCATGTTCTTCATGTCATCCTCCTCACTCAATTTCATTCAATCACTAGGGCACTTCTATTAATTCCCTCTCCCTGAGGGAGAGGGAATTAATAGAAGTGCCCACTATTCGATTGGAAATGGATCGCCTCTTTCTTCACCACCTATTGAACAACAGGCGGTCCCCCGCCTCCCCCCGGTCCGATGGGTCCGGTCGGCGGCGCCGATGGAGGGCAGAAAGGTGGGCACGGTAGTCCCCCGCCACCAGGTGGTTCGGTGGTACCGCCACCACTGGGTGGCGAAACGCTGGGTGGCGACGAGCCGCCGCCCGTATCCGGACTTGGGGTAGTAGGTGTAGGCATCGCCACCGGCGCACTAAAATCACCCTGAGCTGCAGGTGGCTCCTGTTTGTACAAGGGCCAATCTGGCGCGCCCTGTTTGATGGTGGGCGGGAAGAATACCGACTGCAATACCGGACCGCGCAAGGCACGCAGGCTGACATCGATTTTTTGGTCTTGGCGCCAGGATGTAGGCCATACGCTGGGGTCAAAAAGGTCGGGCCGAGGGTATTTATCCTGACTCAGAAACCGGGGAATATAGTCCAGACGCTTCAGCTTTTGGGCTACGACACGTCCGGTCTCACCACGTTTAACCGACAGTTTCTGTTTTGCTCGCCCTAGCCAGATCGCATGCTCATATACCGGCACATACAAGCCTGTCGGCACAGTTCTATTTTCCCCAAGTTTACGGGACTCATCAGCACAATCCTGCCCGCACATCCGTACATCAAACACCGTGCCACGAATACCGATCGTCGCTGTGGGCGTGTTGATTCGATACGCCGCCGGCTTGCGTTTGCCAATCAGGCCAGTAAGCACTCGCAATCCACCCTTGAGTAGATTCATACTGGCCCGCGCCGTTTTGGAACTGTAGGCGTAGTCATCAATCCGTAGCTGGGTATGGGGCCTAAGCGTCATCCTGGCCTTGTCCACAAAGCTAATGACAGTAAAACTGTCACTGCCGGTCGATAAGATGTCGCCTTTGAACAACGGTGCACCTTTTATCAGAGCCCTTGAGGGCTGCCCCGCCGCCGTTGCCGTGACCATACCGTAAACATAGACGGCAGTGGCCACCGGCTTTGGCGCCGCGTAGCTGGGTTGAAACGGTAGCAGCATGCACAACAAAAGCCCCATCACAGCAAACCGACCCCAATGGACGGGTTGCGGCTTTCTGCTACGTACTGGGTTAACCAAACAAGAACCACATGCAGGTAACTTCATGTCATTTATCCGGCTAAGTAGATTTTTTGATTTAATAGACATAGCTGATATTGAGCCCCCACGCCCGCCGGTCATAGGTGAGTGATGCATAGTTGGATTGCACATCGGAAACGTTATAGGTCAATCGCGTCATGATGTGACGCCCAAACCACCGGGTGAGTCCTGCGGAGTAGTTGGTGGTTTCTGTCTCACGTTTAACCGGGCCAACAAAATTATTGTAGTCTGAGGTGCTGTAACTGGCGCCCAGATTCACCCGTAGATCCCAGATGACTGGAAACTGGGCCCCAAAATTGAGGGCATAGCCATCGGATTCAAAGTTCAAACCATCAGACTGGCTGGTGTTGTATTGCGCCCCTGCACTCACCTGGCCTTTGCGCTCATTGAAGTACCACACCTGGGTCACCCCCAGGGCATGGTTATTGGCATCTCGAGAGGAGATCGTTGGATCAAATCCAATATAGCTGAACTTGTCCTGGGTGTAAGAATAATGAAAATTTGTCGAAGTGTTTTGGGTAAACCCCACCCTTGCCCCCAAAGTAAGCGCATAGGATTGACTATACGGATCACCGGATTCCAGGTTGACCTTGGTGTAACCGGCCTTTATCGAACTTATAACGGACTTTTTCTTTACTACTGAACTGTGTTGCAATGCCACTGTCACCCCGTGCTGTCTAACCCCCGCGCCATCCAGGACATCGTCGGTATACCGGGCTCGATAAGCCGAGGCCTCTACCGTGCCCACCCATTCGGGGCTACGAATAAAACGATGCTCGACAGAGAGATATTCGGTATAGCGATTTCCCCTTTTACTGCCAACAAAGCTCGATCCATCCGGGACAGCAAACACGTTATCATCATTTTGATACCCCATCTGGACATAGAGACCCCAAGGCGTAGGGGTTCCGGGCCGCTGGAGTTGCGAGACCTGCTTGGCAATCGCCTCTAAATACTGACGAGCCAATTTTGAGTATTTTGATCCGGGCGCCAGATTTTCGACTTTTCGAAAATGGGCGACCGCTTCATCCGTCCGCCGGGCGTTATAATAGGTCGCGCCCGAATGAAATAATAACGAGGGGCTGTTGGGTTGTATTGCCAGCGCCTCCTTGAATATGACTATCGCCTCATCATAGTGCCCCAATCGATCCAGTGTAATCGCGAGATAACGCAGAATCAGTACATTGTTGGGATTTTGCTCATTTAATTTGCGGAACTCTTTCAGGGCCTCCTGGTACCGTTTTGCACTGAAGGCCTTGGCCGCTGCTGTTTCCTGAAACTTGACTGCGACCTGTGCCATTGCATTTCCACCCACTGCCAGCAAGGTAGCGGCGGCCACTGCCAGGATATTTTTATATTTTCGTAGTCTCATGATGATTGATAGGCCCTGTTGGTTAATCTGATCTCTGTACTCTTATTGATCACCACACTATCGCACTTTACATCTGGGACACCGTTCCGCCCCCCTCATTCCCGACCTTACGCTTGCCGGTAATGCTGTTACCAACGGTTTTTGTCTTTTCCCCCAGCGTTGCTTCCTATAGTGTATTGTGTTCCTAGAATACCCACCTATTTCATAGGACAAAGTACGTAATACGTTGTTTCTTAACACAAATAATATCTGTACCTCATGGTTTTTCGTCAAAATTCTGTCTACCTGCTTCGGTCTACAGGCTAGCAAAAAATAATGGTTATTAATGTGACCTAGATCACAGTTCTCAGAAGTTATGGGTTCCCACGGGGGACCGTGGGAACCAGAAACACTACGACTACCGTTCCACCTTCTGACCCTCTTCCTAGTGAAGGGCGAGGATTACAGGATAAGAAATAATCGGAATATCCTTAGAGATACCTTGGCACACCCTATACTAAGGTGTCCAAATTTGAATACTCACCTCGCATCGTCCGATAGATGATCGCCTTATCCCCCTCCACCAGTCCCTGGGTACGCGCCACGTCCATCACCTCTTTGGCGGGGTAGCCGATACCCCACACGCCCTCAGGGGCCTCATCCATTTCATGGGGGCTCAATGCCCAGTCATCAATATTCTCATCAACAGTATCCACGCACATAGCGTTGCCCTGTGTCGACGCCTTGGCCTGTTTATGGACCCGCATCAACTCCTCTTGCGTGCATTGACAAAACAGACGGTGATCAAATCGGGCCATGGGATGATATTGTTTGTCATGCACATGCACGGTGGGGAAGAAGATAACGTCAGGGTTGCGGCGCTTAAATATAAACGCCATGGGGTGGATGGTCTCGGCCAAAGCTACGTTTTTGTCGTTGAATTTTGGCTTTAATTGGAATACCGCAAAACCGTAATCCTGATAGTCGGGCATGGTCGCCCATACGTTATCAGGTAACCTGAAACGAGAGTCCAAACGATCCCAGTCACGGGTCGAGGGCACAAAAGAAGCCTCATAGTCGCCCACCTCATGGACCTTTAGCATAGCGGGGTGCAGGTCCTCGTCGCCGCCAAAACTGACCATCATAATAGTGGGGATGGCCTGCTTCATGTCATCGAAAAAAGCAGGGTAGGCGCTGAGGTCGATAAAATCCAGATTATTCTCATCACCATCCGGAGGGACGGGTAGCGGCAATATCATAGCGGCCTCGTTATCCGGGCGGACGGTCATGCTATAGACCAAGGCCTGGCGGCCATTAGCCAATGAACGCGCAAAAATGTTGGTATTGCTTACCTCAACCTCAGTGGCGAATTCCTCGACCACCTCTTTTCCATCGACAATGATAATACACATGGCAGTGTTTCCTTTTTCCTTGAGGGACCTAGTGTAGTGTCCTAATTTGATCGTATATTATCAAGAGTTCTCTGGTTCCCACGCTCCCACGTGGGAACCCATAGCCCTGCCCTACCGAGCCAAACATATGCATTCCCACGCGGGAGCGTGGGAACAAGGTGCTAAAACGATTAATATATGATTAATTCAGGACTCTACGCTAGCGACCCCATCCAATAATAATTTCCTTTACGCCTTGGCGACTTTGCGGCATAAAACCCAGAATAGACATTACGCTGTGGTCAATTCTCTAATCGGTGCGCTACGACGCTGACGAAAGTCGATCATTTTCTGGACCGATCTTAAGGCCTTTAGACGAACCGCTTCGTCAACCAAGATTTCATTCTCGCCTGTCTCCAGAACCTGGGTCAAATTTTGTAGTCCATTCATTTCCATCCACGGGCAATGAGCGCAACTGATACAGGTTGCGCCCTCTCCGGCAACGGGAGCCGCAATGAAACTCTTGTGGGGGGCGGCCTGTTTCATCTTATAGAAAATACCACGGTCAGTGGCGACGATAAACTTGTTGGCATCCATAGACTGGGCGGCTTTAATAAGCGCGGTGGTCGACCCCACCACGTCGGCCAGATCGATGATACCGGCAGGGGATTCCGGGTGCACCAACACCTTGGCATCGGGATGCACTCGCATAAGGCGGATCAGGCCGTCACCCTTGAAGGCATCATGGACAATGCAACTGCCCTGCCACAGCAGCATGTCGGCGCCAGTCTGACACTGGACATAGGCACCCAGATGTTTGTCCGGAGCCCACAATACTTTTTCCCCCTGGCCGTGAAGGTAGCGCACCACGTCCAAGGCAATGCCCGAAGTCACTACCCAATCTGCCCGAGCCTTGACCTCGGCACTGGTATTGGCATAAACCACCGACGTGCGCTCCGGGTGGGCATCGCAACACTCGATAAAGGCCTGGGCAGGACAACCCAAATCTAAAGAACATTCGGCCGTGAGTTCCGGCATCAATACCCGTTTCTCCGGATTGAGAATCTTGGCGGTCTCACCCATAAAACGCACCCCGGCGACCACCAATGTGGTAGCCGGGTGTTGATGGCCGAATCGAGCCATCTCCAGGGAATCGGCCACCAGGCCGCCGGTTTCGTCGGCCAAGGCCTGGAGATCCGCATCCACATAATAGTGCGCCACCAAAACTGCATCCTTTCTCACCAACAGGGTCTTGATCTTATTCACCAAGACACGCTTCTCCGGCGCTAATAAGGGTACCGGGGGATGGGCCGCCGCCATCGCATCAACGATGCAGCGTTCCCGGGTAACAGAGATGGAGATTTTATCGTTCATTCTGCATTCTTCGATTCGGGATTCGATTCTGGAAGTTAATGGACTACTTAATAATCGTCACTTGGCCGGGGTGTGTCTTACGATATAGCCGCGCCGGACGGTGGGAGCCATTGCGCCGAAATTTATCGGTGGCCTCAATATGGTGCAGGCCCAACACCTGTTTGCGGAAATTACGTTTGTCGAGCTTCTCCCGGCGGATAATTTCGTACACCGCCTGTAACTGACTCAAGGTGAATGACTCGGACATAAACTCATAGGCGATGGTGGAATAATCCAGTTTGGCCACCAATCTTTGCTGCGCGGTCTCCACCACTGTGGCCTGTTCCCGGCTCAAGGCGGGCAGTTGACCCATGGGGAACCATTGGGTGTTGGCATCCCTGGGAAGGTCCTGAAGTCGATCCCAGGGGGTCAGGGCATAGAAGGCCACATGGATCACACGGTCACCTCGATCCGGCGCCGGCCAATCGAAGGTATACAGCTGTTCCAGGTACACCCCGCTGATGCCGGTATCTCGAGCCAGGGCCTCGAGGGCGCAGGACTGCAAGTCCTGGTCGGGACCCATAAACCCACCGGGGAATGCCCAGGCATCGCCTTCTTCATTCTGGCGACCTAACAACAACTGGAGTTGATGGTCATTGATGGTGAAGATCACCACGTCGGTGGTGACCCGCAGGGGGGCAACCTTCGCTGGAGGAATCGGGTCCATAAGTGTACCTCTTACACTAAGTATAGATAGTGTATACTCTACACTTATTCAATGCAAGCACTATTTGTTTCCTTAGTTCCAACGTGCCGCAGATGTGGTCCATACCCTACCCCTACCGATAAAAAAGGATCGGCGGATTCGCGATCTACGCACCCATCTTGATTTTATTCAGGCCGCAGAGACTGCACCGGGAAAAGAGACCTTACTGGCTCGAATCGCCGATGACGCCGAAAACCTGGAGGCACGTTATTTACTGGCCGCCACTCAACTGGTGGACAATGACTATCCATCGGCCCTGGATCAGCTTGCCGAGATCCTGCAACGAGACCCGACTTTTCGAGACGATATGGGTGAACGGGGCCTGCGAGCGATCTTTGCCATCCTCAATGAGGAAGAGGAACTACTCGCGCCTTATCGACACCTGTTGCAGACAAGAACTCACTAAGCACTGCCGTTTCGCGTCATTCCGGAAAATGCGGTAGCATCTATCCGGAATCCATGTAGTTAAATATCTCCCTGGATACCGGGCAACGGCTTCACCGTTTCCGGTATAGCGATGAAAAGTTACCGGGTCGAAAACATTCACTAACAAAAATAGCTCATGCGCAAACAAACACCCAAAACCATCCATCTCAAAGACTATCGTCCACCCCAATATATAATCAATCGGGTGGACCTGCTGTTTGTCATTGAGGATGAGCAAACCCGTGTCCATTCCAGGTTGTCAGTACAACGCATCCAATGGGTGCCTAAAGACACACCTTTGGTCCTGGATGGTCACAAACTCAAGTTGGAATCCATCACTATCGATGGACAGTCACTCAGCGAGAATCGTTACACCCAGGACGAAGAAACCCTGACCATCCATAAGGTCCCGGCCCGCTTTTCCCTGGAGATCGAAACCCTGTTGCGACCCCAGGACAACACCGCCCTGGAAGGCCTCTATCAATCCGGCGAGTTGTTATGCACCCAATGTGAGGCCCAGGGCTTCAGGCACATCAGCTTTTACCTGGACCGTCCCGATGTCATGGCCTGGTTCACCACTATGCTGGTGGCCGATCGATCGCGTTATCCCGTACTCCTGTCCAATGGCAATAGGCTGGACAGTGGTGAACTCCCCAATAACCGTCACTGGGTGAAGTGGCAGGACCCCTTTAAAAAACCAAGTTATTTGTTTGCTATCGTGGCCGGTGATCTGGCTCGCATTGAAGATCAATACCGCACCACAAGCGGCCGTGAGGTACAACTGCATCTTTACTCGGAACCGGAAAATATTGATCAATGTGACCACGCCATGACCTCCCTCAAGCGCGCCATGCAGTGGGACGAAGATCGCTTTGGCCTGGAGTACGATTTGGACATTTATATGATCGTGGCCGTGGGCAGTTTCAATATGGGCGCCATGGAAAACAAGGGGCTCAATATTTTTAACACCTCCTGCGTGCTGGCCAAGGCTGAAAGCGCCACCGACCAGGACTTTGAACGGGTCGAGGCTGTCATCGGTCATGAGTATTTTCACAACTGGACCGGCAACCGGGTCACCTGCCGAGATTGGTTCCAGCTCAGCCTGAAAGAGGGGCTCACCGTCTTTCGTGATCAGGAATTCACCGCCGATCTGCATTCACGGGCGGTGAAACGCATTGCCGACGTGCGCACCTTGCGCAATGTGCAATTCCCCGAGGATGCCGGACCTATGGCTCATCCGGTGCGGCCCCAGTCCTATATGGAGATCAGCAACTTCTACACCGTCACCGTATATGAAAAAGGCGCCGAGGTGGTACGCATGATTCATACCCTGGTCGGTGAAAACGGTTTTCGTCGCGGCCTCAAGCTCTACTTTGAACGCCATGATGGTGATGGGGTCACCACCGACGAGTTTGTAGCGGCCATGGCCGATGCCAACAACAAGGACCTCAAGCAATTTAAACGCTGGTATGACCAGTCCGGTACACCCAGACTCAAGGTAAACGGCACTTACGACCCTGGCAAAAAAACCTACACCCTTAACATCAAGCAGATCAATAGGGATTCGTCCAAACCTTTACATCTACCCTTCGCGGTGGGTCTGCTGGACGCCGAAGGGAAGGACCTGTGCCTGCGTCTGGATAGTAACTTGACCGCCGATAGAACAATGACCCGAACACTGGAGATCCGGGAACCAAAACAGTCATTTTGTTTTGTAGACGTCCCCTGCGAACCGGTGCCATCCCTGCTAAGGAACTTTTCTGCACCGGTCATAGTGGAGAGCCCCCTCAACGAGGCGAACCAGGTCTTTCTCCTCGCCCACGATAGCGATGCCTTTAATCGCTGGGAGGCGAGCCAGGGTCTGGCGTTGAAACAGATTCTCCGGGCAATTGACCGATCGGCGAAAGGCCTGAAAGCTGATTTCGATCCGAGGTTCATCGGCGCCCTGGCCAAGACCCTTGACCACGAAAAACTGGACCCGGCACTCATTGCCGAGACCCTGTCCTTACCCTCCGAGACCTATGTGGGTGAACAAATGAACGTGGTGAACGTGGATGGCATTTATCAGGCCCGCCGCAGTCTACGGCGGGGACTCCTTGAAGCCCTGGGGGAATCTTTCAATCATCGCTATAGGGCACTTCAATCCGACAGGCCCTATCGGTTTAACGCCGAAGATGCGGGACGGCGTAGTCTCAAAAACCTGTGTCTAGGCTATCTTTCCCTTACCGCCGATGAGGACAGCTATCAACGCTGTCTGCGCCAGTTTCGCCGTGCCGACAACATGACCGACGAGCTGGCCGCATTGGCCTGCATTGTCCATAATGACTATGCCAAGCGCCAACAACCCTTGCAAGATTTTTACAATAAATGGCAACACGAGGCCCTGGTGGTGAATAAGTGGTTCAGCCTCCAGGCCACCTCCCCCCTACCGGACACCCTGCAACGGATACACCAGCTTAAGTCACACCCGGCATTTGGTATGAACAATCCCAATCGGGTGCGTGCCTTGTTCGGGGCCTTTTGCCACGCCAACCCGGCGCGATTCCATGATGCCTCCGGTGAGGGTTATGCCCTGATCACCGACGCCATCCTGGAGCTAAACAGCATCAATCCGCAGATCGCGGCACGACTGGTGCTGAGTCTGAGTCGTTGGCAGCGATACGATGTCCATCGGCAACAACTCATGCAGACCCAACTCAATCGCCTCATGGCCCACACCGGACTCTCTAAAGACGTGCATGAGATCGTCGCCAAGAGTCTCGGTTAAAAGAATGGGCAAAGTTGAATGATGGTAATAGGTAGGCTTGGTAGAGGAGAACTAATTCAGTTTTGCGCTTTTATCGCCATGCGCGCGCGCCGCCGAAGGGTAGTGAACAATCTGGCCAGTTTCGATGCTGCGCAGCACATCCGACAGGCTAATCTCATCGAGCATGCGATGCATGCGATGGCTGAAGTTCTCCCACAGCTTGAGCCCCTCACTGGCAGCATCACCACGGGGAAACTCACTGAAAGATTCTTCCCCGTAGCGAATGGCCTTCACCACATCATTAATAGTGATATCCGAAGGGTCACGACCCAGGAAATAACCGCCAGTGGGACCACGCCTGGATTTCACCAACCCGGCACGGCGCAGTTGGGCAAACAACTGTTCCAAATAAGATACGGAGATGTTGTGTTTTTGGGACAACTCCACCAATGGGACAGGCCGCTCTCCTTGTTGCACAGCAAGATCAAACATGGCGATAATGCCATAGCGGTCTTTTGAGGATAAAATCATTGCAACCTCCATTTACTAAACCATCGGACCACGAGCACGGCATTGTCGCCCGAGGAAAAATTGTGGCTATTTCTGGCCCAGTCTCAATAAAACCCGGTATATGCCAGACGGTACGCCTTTGTCGCATTGCCGAATAATAAGCACTGTTACTGACTAAAGGTAGGCGCTCTCAATGGGTCCGGCAAGCTTAAATTTGTTAAAGATTATAAAACCCATAGCCCTAATGATGAAATAGGTATTTTTATCATGGGCTTAGGGCTGAAACTAAAAGACATCTCTAAACGATAGCACAATCGTATTGTCCCGGGCTCTTTGAGCCTGAGCGCCTCAGGGGGCCAAATTACCATCCTGGTGGGCTTTAGTTGATTTTGGGGGCTGCGGGTCACTCTTTTGTACCACACCATGGGCCTCTCCAACCCCGGTTAGGGTGGATTCAGACTGGGTGAACAGCTCATTTTGCCCCACCGCTCATACGGGCTTTGATGACGAAAAAACTGTGTACTCCAGGCAAACTTTGGGCCCCAAACACCCCCCTGGACCCGACCGAACGGGCAATCTACCAGACTGGAAGTCGATTTCATGCCAAAAAGGCCCCCAATTAACTTGTTTGCAGCGGTGATTTAGCTATCATAGGGGGGCTCTATGTAGTATCGAATGTCAGTGGTCATGCAATACCCTCTCGGGAACAGCCGCTAGTCACACTTTATCTGCACCGGGCTTTCTGGAAACTACTTATTAAAGAGGTTGTTGTAATGCAAACTGGTACTGTTAAATGGTTTAATGATTCTAAGGGTTTTGGTTTCATCGCCCCCAGCGATGGTGGTGATGATGTGTTTGTTCACCACTCAGCTATTCAGGGTGACGGCTTTCGTACACTGGCTGAAGGCCAGTCGGTAAACTTTGAGGTAGAAAGTGGTCCGAAAGGTCTGCAGGCCACACAGGTAACACCGGCCTAGTTATCACGCCATAAAGTAAATATTGAAGGCCCCATCCCTGGGTAACAGGGATGGGGCCTTTTTGTTTTCGGACATCAAGGCAACGCGGTAAAAGCCAGGCTTAATGCCTGTAAAATGCTGCCATCAACCAGATCCTGCACAAAGGCCACAACCCCCATATTGGCGATTATCCGCTCTGATCCAATGGACAGGTCCTGCTCCAAAACAAAGCTGCCCTGGTCATCTACCCTCAGGGGGCCAAAAAATTCCTGTACCACAAAATCGTGATTCAGGGTCTTACCGCTATTTTCACCTCGGCTTATCTTCTCCACCAGGTTGTTCTCATACAAGGCCAAATAGACGCCCGCGTGGGGCCGATCTTCCTTTGCCAGAACTTTCCCCCGAACAATGGCGCGCAGACGTTTTGATGCGGGTTGCTGTACTTGAATCTGAATACTGGCCCGAGCCGGTATATCGTTAACCAGGCGAGCGGCCTTAGCCACATTCTTGTAAGCAGGAAAATTGAGTCCATGCAAAACTATCTGGGGAGTAAACACGGCACGAGAGCGGTTTCGCCTGGCGATATCCCGTTGCCGAGTGCTGTAGGCCGCCTTGGAATAAGGGTCTTTCCAACCCAGCTGGTCCCAGTAGTCCACATGAAAGGCCAATGGAATAAAGCGTTGGGCGCCCGGTCCATCAGTATGGAGCTTTTTCACGTAGCGCTCCGCTGGAGGGCAACTGGAACAACCCTCTGACGTATAAAGCTCCAGCAAAGCAACAGTGTGGGCTTGGCTAGTGGCAATCAATATCACCTTGCTTGACGCAAAAACTGGTTGCAGGACAAGTCCTAGCAGCAAAGTAATACAGACTCGCTGAGTTCGCATAACAGATATTCAATCCAGAATTCTAAGTCTATGACAGACCAAGTGACCCGAAGTTTCAAAACCGGCTCTAAAATAATTACATGGGCAACTCGCCGTTGCTATTCTGCATTATGCAAGGGAAACGAAAGTTACTAACGTACTCATTAGTACCTGACGCTCTCCAGCATAGTGAAACCCGACTTAACATTATCACAATAAAATTAACTGCTCCGGGATTTCAGGCTGTCGGCGTCTGTCGATCTCAGCAATGACGTGGGCACATAGAAGAACCCATGCCACCGCAATGTAGAAACATAGCAAAACCGTCACCAAGGCGGCTACTGATCCGAAGCTGATATTGATATATGACAGGGCGTCAAAAACCCACACTAAAATATGGCGGCTAAACTCCCATAGGCTCAAGACAATGACTGATGCCAGTTTAAAATGACGTTTATTTACACCCGCCATCGGCATCACCATAGACACTGAAATCAGGATCAAGAGTGTGCCCACCGCACCTAGTAGGTATACACCGGTAGTCGATAACCAACCCATGTCCCAGCTATATTCATAAATAGACACCGGCAAATGAAATGGTGTCTTTAAGCCACCGCTACTGATGCTACAGATAAACAACCCTAAGGAAAGCAAAAACACAAACAATGGTGGGCGCATAACTTTTGCCCGAAGACGTGGTGATGGCAACGGGGGTCGATGATAGAAGATTGCCACCAGAGTATTTTCCAAAGCATTGAATGCCTGGTAACCAAAAAATAGCAGGATAACAATACCCACACTGCCCACTACCAACTCGTTATCCATATACAACACGGCCTGGGCAACGAGAGACCCGGACTCGCCTCGCGCTAATAGCCTGAGGTAACGATAGATGGTTTCCAGCAGCGGGTAGCGGTCGACAATCTGAGACAAGCCAATGATGATCACTGCTAACATGGGCAAAATGGCTAACATGGCATCAAATGCGACCGCCGCCGCAACCATGAGTCCCTGGTTATTTGCAAAGTCACCCAGTACACTGCGCAGGAACCCCAGAACATCTCTAAATAATGACTGTAGGCGTCGCTTTATCATATCTTATAGTTATATGTGGGACCACCGGCACTTCGAAGCCGGAAATTATGGGAGTCAACCGTACGCCCAGTATATACGATTCCCCGGACAGGATAATTAAGACGCTGATACCCTCGCAAAAACACCATGTTAGCCAGGCTTTTCTCATTTGTTTCTTAGCCACCACTGCGTATTAACGACTCAGACCAACGGCGAAATCCAGGGTATCCTGGAACAAAGAACAGTAGCACCCACAGAAAAGCAGGCTAGGGACTTATTAAGGCGAAACAAAGTAAGAAGACATGACATTCCAGGCTCGACGGCAGCAGGGATGCTGCCGTCGAGCCTACAAGGGTGTATTCACTGCGTGTCTTGGAATGTCGTGCCTTCTTACTAACGTACTGTACTCATTAGGGAAATTCTGGTCAATTGAACTTGAACCGCCAAGACGCCAAGGTCGCCAAGAATTTTCTTTATAAAAATCAACAATCTATTAGCTTGGCGTCTTGACGAAAACCAAATCTTAGCACACATAAATTTGGCTCTTCGGAAAAATTTGTGGGTAATGACGGGACTTATATATTCGTAACTTATTGATGCTATATTGGTTTTTGAAGAAAAGCACGGAAATACTTTCCATGCATCACTTTACAAGGCTTTGAACAGACCTTGCAAAATTAGGCGGAGCATGCATCATGGACGAGCCTGTAACGAAAAGTACCCGCTCCCGGAGGGAGAGGGGGCTAGGCTTCAGAGCTACCCACAAATTTTTCCGAAGAGCCATAAATTTTTATAAAGGGAAAAAAGAACCCCGCCGGGGTAGGCAGGGTCAAGGGGTTTCAGGTTGGTCACTCCTTATCAGGAGGGCTATCATTGAAACACAACCGGTGACTTATAAACGTTAACGTACGTCAAACTCGCCGACCAGCGGTCAATAACATCAGATAACCTGTGGCAGCACACCGCACACATGGGGTGTTTGGGTTCAGGATACCGGGGCCACATTCTTTCTGTAAATACTATAATCCCAAAACCCCGTCCCCGGTATTCTGGGTCCATCCCATCCCAAGGACCTAAGTTCGCTCCCGATACAGGCATTGATAAGCCCATGACCTACCAGCATTACTTTGCCGTTTTTATGGGCCAGTTCAACCAATCTCCTCGCGCACACACCGCCTCTTTTCTTTGCGCTGGCCCGTGACTCAGTATAAGTCTGGAATCGAGCTAACCAAAACAAATGAAAGACATACCCCCAAACAAACGGATGAAGCCTGATACCAGGCACTGCAACATGTGGAAGCTGTGCTTCACGAAACAAGGGATCCACCTTGATTGCAGCCGGATTAGAGAATAACGCCGCAGATTGTTGTGATCGATTAAGATCACTGGAAACGACAGTATCGTGATCTTTAAACCGACTCAATATGCTTTCATGGGGTCGTGAGGTCTCGCAGATTCCCGCCTCATCATATATTTCCACACAGGCCTGGAAATCCTCTGCCTTAATGCGTTTAAACCGGGGCAATCGGGGCTCACCATGACGCATCACCACGATCTCCAACATATCAACTTTACTCATGAATTTATAAATTCCATCTATTCCTATTGCAAGAATAACACCCAATTATAGTGTTACAGAAAAAATTAACAATTCATAATGGGTACAGTGAAAACAAATCAAAAAACATACCACCCTGTTAACGTCTGCGTCGTTGTTGTCTACGCAAACTCGACTATACTCCTATTATTAAGCATCCATCCTTAAGGGATTCTGCCATAGCAGTGCCCGAATAGTTAAATTGAGGGTCGGTGTCGATCTTTTCCGGGCTTAGGGCCAACGATCAGTCTCTTGTTGATGCTGAAAACGCTTAGGCCATCCCGCGAAACTTAGCCGATGGTCGACACTGGCCCGTTATTCTCCTCTTAATGGGACCCCCGGCCTATCCTGCCCTCCGTTGCCAATGGGGTCTTGCAATCTGTGTATATGCATGTATAATGTACGTGCATATACACACTTAATGATGGAACTCAGACCATGCCCCCCAGGCCCAGCGAGCCAGATTATTCACGTCCCCAGTGCATTAATTTACAGATGCTGCGGGCCAGCCACTACATCCTAAAAACTTATGATGAGGCCTACCGTCCCTATGGCATTCGCGCCACTCAAATGCCGGTACTCGGGGTGGTAGCACGGTGGGCTCCAGTCACTATTAAACAGGTGGCCGACGAAATGGAATCCGAACGTAGCGTGATCAGCCGCAAACTACAGGTGATGGAAAAAAACGGCTGGATATGTGAGGACCCTCAGACTACGGGCAAGGAGAAGGCCTTTATCCTCACGTCAACTGGCAAAAAAATGATTAAGATTATTTTGCCAGTAAAGCAAAAAGTGCAGAACCGCATCCTGAAGTCACTCACCGACAACGAACAACTCTTATTGATGTCTTTATGTAACAAGCTAAAGTCTGGCACTACAGCTAACATCGAATGTTACTAATGGGTAACTTTCGTACTCCTTTTGTAACACCCAAACCATATCACTAATCTAACGGAGTAAATTATGTTTCAGATGTTTAATTCCCCTACCACCACCATTGGATGCATTGAGGCTAAACAGTTAGTGAAAGAGGCCGCAGCCCAACTGCTGGATGTCCGTACAACCCAGGAATATTTACAGGCATCACTGCCCGGTGCGGTAAATGTACCGTTGGCTGCCATCCAGACAGCCACTATCAAGCTCGATAAAACCAAACCGGTGATAGTATTCTGCCGTTCAGGTCAGCGAAGCGCCAATGCTTGCGTGGTCCTGGAGGGTATGGGATTTGATACCGTTCATAATCTGGGCGCCATTACCAAGTACCTGAATTGTTAAGCCCACCTCTAATTCAATCATCGTTCCCACCCCCGTATCGGCCCGAAACGGGGTGGGAATAACGCGATCTTGATGAATCGCCCCTACATTAAGTAGGGCATTCTCTTCACCTACACCGGCCATCACCCTGGCCTCATTCTCCATATCGTAGTAATCTCTTACCGCTGGCGGTAACATTGATCTATCATCTCATAGTCCGATTGCTAGCACCCACGATGGCCCGGCACTGAAATTGACTAATTTCAAAAAATAGGTTCTACAAAAGTAATATGAACAACCACTCGAAAGTTATCGATATCAAGACCCTTAAGGTATCTTGCACCGATTGCAGCCTTTCCGAGTTGTGCCTACCCAGGGGCCTCAATGAGGGTGAGCTGGAAAAACTTGACAACAGGGTATTGCGCAAAAAACCAATCCAACCCGGTGACCAATTATTTGGCAATGGCTTACCCGGCAAGTCACTGTACGCAGTACGCTCTGGCGCCTTCAAGACCTATGAGTTATCGACCAATGGTGACGAACAGATTCTAGGTTTCCATCTGCCTGGGGAACTCATCGGATTCGATGCGCTTGCTGACAATTATCACCACTGCACTGCCACTGCGCTGGTTACATCCAGTGCATGCGAGATACCCTTGGAACAAATTCAGAGTCTGTGCAATCAACTCCCCGGTCTACAACATCAAATGATGCGTATTATTGGCAAAGAGGTCAATGTGGATCATGAAATGTTGGTCTTGTTAGGCAAAAAATCTGCAGAAGAACGGCTGGCTACATTTTTTTTAAACCTCTCTCGACGTTACCAGGACCGCAAACTCTCCCCCTATGAGTTCAATCTACCCATGTCACGCATGGAGATTGCCAACTATCTCGGCCTCACCATAGAAACCGTTAGCCGTATCTTTACACGGTTCCAGAAACAAAAGTTGATTGACGTCAACCGACGTCTGGTACATCTCAAGAATATAGACGAACTGCGAAGCCTTGTGATGGAGGACGAAATCAATCGTTCGGATGTATCCTAAAAACTGTCACTGGTTAGGGGGGGTGCACAAAGATGCACCCCCCCTTCCTGGCTAAGGATTCTTGACATACGCATTGGGCCGCATATAAAACCACCAGTTCAAAACGAGACAGAGTGCATAGAATATCGCAAACCCGTAAAGCGCGTATTCTGGAGTCACGGCTTTGATTTGCTCACCAAAAACTTTGGGGATAATAAAGGCCCCGTAGGCGGCAACGGCCGATGTCCAACCTAGCACCGGTCCTGCCTGCTCTGCATTGAATACCTGGGCGATAGTTCTGAACGTTGAGCCATTGCCTACACCCGTGGCAGCAAACAAGACAATAAACAAGACGAAGAAGGGCCAGAAATACTGTTCCGGAGTGGCTGACTTGTAGGCCGCAGACATGAAATAGGCCACACCCAGAGCTGATGCGATCATCACGATGGAGACGATTTGCGTAACCTTGGCGCCTCCTACCTTGTCAGCAATTTTACCGCCCACCGGGCGGATCAGAGCACCTATAAACGGACCCATCCAGGCATACATCAAGGCACTGGGTCCATTGGGATTTATTGCATCATGTACAAGTACGCCATCGGGGCCTGCAATGTGGGTAAACCCAAAAATCACCTTAATCGCCAACGGAAAGGCCGCCGAATAACCAATAAACGAACCAAAGGTCATGGTGTAGATAATGGTCATGGCCCAAGTGTGCTTATTATTAAATATCTTGTATTGTCGCTTAAGGTTTTTTTGGAGCCCACCCGTTGTAAGGTACCTCATCATCAATACCGTGGCGACAATAACCAGCGGCAAGACAACCCACTTACTCAGTAGCCCTATCCCCGTTGGAGCAGGAAGCAGGAGATACAACCCCACTGCGGCAGTGACCAAGGCAATAGATAGCAATCCACTTATCTTCGCGAATGCGGATATGGGAGATCCTGGATGGGGGGTAACGGTATCGGTGGCAAGATTGTTCATACCAAACCAGCCTGCAACAGCAAGGGGGATAAGCAGTAATAGCCACACGTAGCCTGCATTGTGGATAAAGGTTTCAGTGCCGGCGGGGATTTTTCCGATCAAAGTGCCACTGCTATTTTCCAGGATCATCGATGTCCCGCCAAATATTCCGACGGTCATCACCAACGGCACAAGAATCTGCATGGTGGTGACACCGAAATTTCCGAGGCCTGCGTTGAGTCCCAGGGAAGTACCTTGCACGCGTTTCGGAAAAAAGAAACTGATGTTTGACATGGAAGAGGCAAAGTTTCCCCCGCCAAAGCCGGAAAGTAGGGCCAGAATCTGAAAGATCCACAGTGGGGTATTTTTATCCTGTAACGCAATGCCCGCGCCAATGGCGGGAATCATCAACAAGGCCGTCGTAAAGAAAATCGTATTCCTGCCGCCAGCGATGCGGATAAAAAAAGTACTGGGAATTCTCAAGGTGGCGCCGGTCAAACCGGCGATAGACATGAGTGTAAAAAGTTCTGCTTTTGAAAATTCAAAACCCAGATTGAGCATCTGCACGGTAATAATACCCCACATCAACCAAACCGCAAATCCACATAGCAGGCTGGGGATGGAGATCCAGAGATTTCGCGTCGCTACCTTCTTCCCAGTTGATTCCCAGAAGTCATTATCCTCAACTTCCCACTTTTTAATATCACTCATTGTTTAGTTTGCTCATAAGTTAATTGTATTTCTGCTGGCGCGCTTTCACCCATCAGATCTTGCTGTCGTCCTCCGGGTGCTCCTTATGTTCCATTCGCATAATCACATTGTGCATCCAGAACAGGCAGACGACCGAAAGAACCCATATAAACATCCAGGCACTCGTCCACAGGCCTGTGTACTCTAATAGATATCCGAAAATAATGGGGCTGAAAAATCCCCCCAGCCCACCAAGCACGCCCACCATGCCTCCGACCACACCGACTTCATTGGGATAATAATCGGGGATAAGCCGATACACGGCAGCCTTACCCACCCCCCAGACACTGCCTAAAACAAGCACAAAGCCCGCAAAAATCCACACATTGGCCTGGAAGTAAATCCGGGTTACTCCCTTAGCGAGAAGTTCTTTACGTTTGACTTCTTGCCCCACTTTGACAACCGATTCTTGCCAAGTGGATTTGGTTGGGAAGACCAGGATGTCGTCTTCCAGTTCTTCGAATGATCGGTCGTTTACCTTGAGTTTATATTTTCTATTACCGACAACAATATATTTCTTGCTGACCTCTGTCACCGTACCTGGGATCTTGTTCATAACCCCCTTGCCGGGGGAATAGATGTCCATTTTAGGAACAATAAGCATAAAACTGATGGCAACGGACAGACCCAGGACCCAGTACATCACCGCCCGACCACCCCATTTGTCGGACGCCCAACCCCCTGCCGCACGAATGACTCCAGAGGGAAAACTAAACAGGGCCGCCAGGATGCCGGCCGTAACCAGCGGCAGATAATAGACATTGACGAAATAGGGCACCAGCCACTGAGAAAAGGCAACAAAGCAGCCGAAGACTAGAAAATAATACAGGCCAAAACGCCAGACTCGTAATTCCTTCAATGGCTTGAGCATCTCTCCCATGGTTTTTCCATGGGCTGCGGGTTTTTTATTTTCGGCAAAGATTAATAATATAACACCCATGACGACCAACATGGCGGCATAGTAAACAGGCAACTGGCGCCAACCTTCAAGATTGTCGCCATTGTCAGTAAAAATATTCAATAGTGTTGGCGCAAAAACCAAGGTCAGGGCCGCACCCGCGTTTCCCGCACCAAAGACACCCAGAGCCGTTCCCTGATTTTTTTTCGGATACCACACAGAGGTATAGGCAATGCCAATAGCAAAGCTCACGCCCGCCAAGCCAAAACCAAAACCGAGAATGGCAAACTCTACAAAGCTGTCCGCATAGGAAAGCAGATACATCGGCACGGCAACAATAAAGAGCAACGCCACATAGACAGGTTTACCACCAAACTTATCCGTCAGCATGCCCGCAGGCAGACGGAAAATGGATCCCGTCAGGACCGGGATACCCATCAACCACCCGATTTCAACCGGCCCCCAGTCATACACCTCATTAGAGGCCAGAAAAGTGACCAGCACACCATTTAGCATCCATACCGCAAAACAAATGGTAAATGCGGTGGTATTTAGAAACAGGGCCTTATGTGATTTTGCGGTTGCAACTTTTTCCACGACACTCTCCGCTACTAATCATCTGCACCCTATACTGAAAAGAGTCGCAAGGTTAATTATTTCGAGGACGCGTGATCTGCCAGGGGGTTGAGGGCTCACGTATTTGTTTTTTGTCCCAATACCACATTACAACCTGATAGGGCCGAAAAATATAATGGAAGGGCGCCACCAGGAAATGGACCAAACGCGTGAAGGGGATTAAAAAGAGAATCAAGAATGCGCCGACAATATGAAGCTTGATCACATCGGGCAAGGCGCTAACAGCCTCAATATTCGGACTTAGCTTCACCAAAGACCACAAGTAAGGCGAGAGATCGGATGCAAACCAAGACGATCCCCAACGATAACCCAGAGCGATCCAACAACCCAGAATAATTTGTGACAGTAACACCACCTCAATAACAACGTCCATGCGATTGGTGACCATTTTCAATCTTGGATTAAACCACCGCCTGACAATCAGGATCGTCAAACCTAACAATACAGATATCCCGAAAGTAAACCCTATTCCTTCATGCAAGACCAACCGAACGGGATCGCTGTTCCAGCGTAACACTGCTTCTGGAAACAAGAATACGACCAAATGCCCGATGAATAATAGTATTATGCCGAAGTGAAAAGGGACGATTCCCCAAAAAACCTTTTTTCCCTCAAGAAATTGAGAAGACAAACTCGAAACTTTATACCCTGATGATTTATATCGGTAGGTTGCCCCAATAACAAGAACACTGAATGCGATATAGGGGAATGCAATAAACAGGAAACTATTTAATGAGGTCATTGTATTATCTCTCGCCTAACTACAGGAATTTTGGAAGCAGGTAGTATCCGCCTTTACTTCAATTTCATTTTCTTTTATTACCGACTGTAGGAAGTCACTCGTCGGTAACGACATGGTCTTTTCTTCAAACTCGAAATCCCGCTTAAGGACCTCGCGTAAGCCTCTTAAAGAAAACTGATAAAAAGTCGCAACATCCTGCTCTGTCGTGGGCAACTCGATCAGGGTCTTATAATGTTTCTTGTAAGCCTCATTTTTCTTTTCCACACGGTCAGGCGAAAATTCACTGATCATCATTGAGAGCGCGGGGGCAATAATTTCCTGCACCAGTTCATCTGCAAAGTCTTTGTCTTTTACTTTCGCCAGAAGCCTTAGGATGTTTGGCAAATGGTCTGCCAACTCTCTTCCACAATCGTTTTTAGCGGCTAGATGCTCCCGATTCAAGTTAGCCAGTAACTCACCTCTTTTATAATCATCCCCAAACATCACATAACCTATATCCAGGGTAGTCGCTGCCTGCACATCAAAAGAGCGTGTAAACAACTCCTGCATTGTCCTGAGTTCCTGAGCAGGAAGAAGTTCCTGGAAACGCTCAAGCTCAGCAACAGCTTCAGGATAATTTCCATCAAGAAGATCGATCACCTTCCGGACCCGTTGGGGATATTCGAGATCCGGGTAGTCGAACAAATCTGCTACAGCATAATAGTGAGCCAATAATTTCATTTTATAGCCCTCTTTTGGCTGTCCCTTCCTTAAATCCAAACCCGGTACTTCCCTTTCTATCACCCGCATTTTCTATCATTTCTATAGCTTGTTCCCGATGCGCCGCCGGCACCACGAATCGATCATCAAATTTCGCAAGTGAAGTCAAATAATAGATTTCTTCAGCCAATTCCTGCGTCAAGCCCACGTCGCTTAATACCTGGTTGGCTTTTTCTTCAGAAATATCTCCGACTGTCTTCCATCTCCGATATATTCTGACGGCCAATAACTTCTTCAACCGCACTTTGACTTTTTCCGTATCACCTGCGCTAAACAGGCTGGCCATATACTCTATCGGCATACGCGCCTGATCTATGGTGCCCCAAAGCTCTTCAGTGCTGGTGTCGTAAAGCCATTTGTCCGGCCAATATTTTGCTATATCGCCAAGCTTTTCAGCTTGTGCTGAATTATCAACTTCTGTTAACGACGCCATAACAGGCAACATCGGCGGCACATAAAACAGCATCGGCAATGTGCGGAACTCGGCATGCAATGGTAACGCCATGCCCCATTTCTTCACAAATTTGTAAATTGGCGAGGATTGTGCTGCCTTGATCGTGGAATCTGCGATGCCATTCTTTTTGGCAGACTCGATAACCTCAGGGTCAAACGGATCCAGCAACATATCCATCTGCCGGTCCACCAGTTCATTCTCAGGTGCGGATGCAGTTTCATGTATGCGGTCGGCATCATAAAGAATAACGCCAAGATAGCGAATTCTGCCGACACAGGAGTGCATACAGGCAGGTGCGTAACCCGCTTCGATACGCGGATAACACAGGATGCATTTTTCGGACTTGCCGGAATGCCAGTTGTAATAGGCCTTTTTGTAGGGGCAGGCCGTAATGCACATGCGCCAGGCGCGGCAAACTTCCTGATTAATCAGAACAATGCCGTCTTCACCACGTTTGTACATTGCGCCAGAAGGACAGGACGCAACACAACCCGGGTTCAAACAATGGTTACAAATTCGAGGCAGGTAAAAGAAGGCCATCCTCTCCAGTTGAAACATCGCCTGCTGTTCCGCAGGCGAAAGATTTTTCAGATTGGGGTCGTTACGCGCGTAATCCGGTGTGCCACTTAGATCATCATCCCAGTTAGGACCCATCTTGATGTCCATGGGCTTACCGGTAATGAGGGAAACAGGGCGGGCGGTAGGTTGATCGTCACTCGCGGGTGACTCTATAAGATCCAGATACTTATAGGTAAAGGGTTCATAATAATCGTCAATCACCGGCATATGGGGGTTGTGAAAAATATTGCTCAGACCCTTTTTCTTGCCCGCACCTTTTAGCTTGATGCCGTTACCGCTCTTTTCCCAGCCACCTTTATAAATATCCTGGTCTTCCCATTTCCCTGGATAACCCGTACCCGGCTTCGTCTCTACATTGTTCCACCACATGTACTCGGCGCCTTTACGGTCTGTCCAAATATTCTTACAAGCAATGGAACAGGTATGACAACCGATGCATTTATCTAAATGAAACACCATCGAAATTTGTGATCGTATATCCATCTTTTTTTCCTACCTAAAATTTGGCTTTAAAGAATTTAAAAGACAACCTTATCCATTCTCTTAACAATTACATGAGTATCCCTCTGTGGAGCAATTGGGCCCCAGTAATTGAAATGGTAACTAAACTGACCGTAACCACCGGATAAATAATTAGGCTTCAGGTGAATTCGTGTCACACTGTTATGCCCACCGCCGCGTCTGCCGCCACGAAGTTGAGATTTAGGAATGCCCACTGTCCTTTCCGGTACGTGATACACAATACAAACTCCGCGAGGAATGCGTGCGCTCACCACCGCCCGGGTACAATACACACCGTGGTCGTTATGGACCTCGACCCAGTCATTATCCTGAATCCCCATTTTTTCGGCATCGACCTCGCTCATCCAGCACGGTTCACAACCGCGAGACAACGTCAGCATCCGCAGGTTTTCCATATAGGTTGAATGGATATGCCATTTTCCATGGGGAGTGAGATAGTTAAGCACCAGGGCATCGCCATTTTTTAAGGTCTCTTTCAAGTCTCCATAGACCTCCGGTTTTGGCGCCGGTTTGTAGGTTGGGAGATTCTCGCCATAACCAATATACATCTCATGATCGAGATAAAAATGCTGGCGGCCGGTCAATGTCCTCCACGGCACCAGCATGTCGTAGTTATAGGTATAGGCACAATATGCCCTGCCATCGTTCATCAGACCGGACCACAGGGGAGAGGTATTATATCTCCTCGGCTGTGCCTGCAGATCCGCATAACGAATCTTTACGTCCTCACTGCCTTTTCCCAGATGGACCAGATCAAGGCCGGTCTTCTTTTCCATATTCTCGTAGGCCCTGACCGTCAACTTTCCGTTGGTCAGAGTAGAGAGGTGAAGCACGGCATTGGCGGCCCACTCGTCCTCCTCAATAGAGGGATAGACCTTGCCGTCAAATTCCCGCGTTGGGAAATGGTTGGAATCAATCATCTCATCGTACTCGGCTTCACACATATAGTGATTACCGTGTGCGCCCAGACCTTTGGCCCTGATATTGTCGCCCAGCGTGATGTACTTCTCATAGAGCTTGGTGTAGTCACGCTCAACAATAGCAAGCTTGTGCATGGTCTTGCCGGGGATCGCCTCGCATTCGCCCTTGTACCAGTCTTTGATCTCCGGTTGGGTGATCTCATCGGCGGTGTCATGGGCCAACGGAGCAGCAATAATGTCCTTCTGCGGTTCGGCCAGATGAACCTTCGCCAGTTCGCTGGTCGCCTTTGCCAGGGCCTTGAAAATGTCCCAGTCCGTCTTGGATTCCCAAACGGGGGTAATGGCCGCCGACAGTGGATGGATAAAGGAATGCAGATCCGTGCTATTCAGATCCGCCTTTTCGTACCAAGAAGCCGCCGGCAATACGATATCAGAGTACAGGGCCGAGGAATCCATGCGGAAATTCAGGTCCACTACCAAATCCATTTTTCCAACCGGCGCCACATCGTGCCACTTCACCTCTTCGGTATGATCGTCCGAATCCTTGCCGATCACATTGGAGTGCGTACCCAGGTAGTGCTTCAGGCAGTATTCATGGCCTTTCATGCTGCCGGTAATCGCGTTACCCCGCCAGATGTACCAGACCTTGGGATGGTTTTCCTCGGCCTCCGGGTCGGCGATTGAGTATTCGAGCTCCTTGGATTTCAGTTTTTCCAGGACGGCCTTTTTAATGGCGTCGTCATCCTTAGCACCACTGTCTACCGCCTGTCTGCAAAGATCTAATGGATTGGCTTTAAACTGCGGGTAATACGGCATCCAGCCGTTGCGCACTGATTTGAAAATCGTGTCCGCCGTATGCATGCGGGTCATTTCGTTATCCGGCACGGTGTTGTATCGGGAATACTGGCCGTCATAACGATACTGGCAGGTGTTGATGTAATGCCACAACGGCGCCTGCTGTAGCCGGACCGCATCGTGCCAATCTTTGGCGAAGGCAATGCTGCCCCAGGAGTCCGAGGGTGCGAGTTTTTCTTGCCCCACATAGTGGTTGAGCCCGCCACCATTACGACCCACACAACCGCTTAGCATCAAGGCCATCGCCCCGGAGCGGTACATCAGATTAGCGTGATACCAGTGATTGATGCCGGCACCAATGATGATCATGCACTTGCCCTCGGTCGCTTTGGCCGTATTGGCCCATTCCCGCGCAAACTGCAGAATTGTTTTTGAATCCACGCCGGTAAATATTTCCTGCCACGCGGGGGTGTAGGCGGCATCCTTGTCGGTATAGTCGGCGGGATAGTCACCCTTAAGACCGCGACCGACCCCGTATTGGGCCATGATCAAATCATAAACGGTGGTAACAATTGCGGTACCTGAGGTTGTCTTAACCTTCTTGGCCGGCACACCCCTCAGTGCTTTCTTGTCGAGACCCCATTCGATGAACTCAGTTTGCACAATCTCGTCGTTGCTTTTAAGGAACGTCAACGCAGGATCATAGGGCTTATCGTCTACCGTGTTTTCCAGCTTCATATTCCATTTGCCGGGCTCTTTGTCCCAGCGATGACCCATCGAACCCTTGGGAACCACCAGGCGCCCGTCCTTTTCATCCGCGCTGACGAACTTCCAGTCGCCATTGCTGATATCTTTATATTCCTGTAACTCCTTGGCACGCAGTAAACGGCCCGGTACATAGTGGTCGCCGTCTTTCTCAAGTTTTACCAGGAACGCGCTATCGGTATATGTCTTGGCATACTTCAGAAAATAGGGGGTTTGTTTGTCATGGTGAAATTCTTTCAGGATGACATGGGTGACCGCCATCCACAGCGCACCATCGCTGCCGGCGTGCAGAGGGACCCACTGGTCGGCATATTTACAGACCTGGGAAAAATCGGGAGAGAACACCACCGCCTTGGTACCGTTGTGCCTGGATTCCGCGAAAAAGTGGCAATCCGGCGTACGCGTCATATTCAGACACGCCCCCATGTCGGCGATCATTTTTGAATTGTACCAGTCGGCACTTTCGCATACGTCCGTCTGCTCACCCCAAATTTCGGGAAAAGCGGTCGGAAGGTCGCAGTACCAATCGTAGAAACTCAGGTTGACGCCGCCGAACAGTTGCAGGAAGCGCCCTCCCGCCGCATAACTCAACATGGACATGGCTGGGATCGGAGAAAAACCAAAGACCCGATCCGGCCCATATTTTTTGGCGGTATGGATATTCGCGGCCGCCATGATTTCAAGCACTTCATCCCAACTGGCCCGCTTGAAACCACCCATACCACGCGCCTTTTGATATGCCCTGCGTTTATCCGAGTTTGCCTGTAAGGACTCCCATGCCCTAAGTGGGTCACCCGTCTTTGCCTTTTCTTCACGGTAGGCTTCAACCAGTGAACTTCTGATCAATGGGTACTTGATACGTAACGGGCTATATAAATACCAGGAATAGGATATTCCCCTTTGACATCCCCTGGGTTCATAAGGCGGGAGTGAATCTTCAAGCAGCGGATAATCCAACTGTTGCGTTTCCCAAACCACGATGCCGTCTTTAACGTGAATCTGCCAGGAACAACCTCCGGTACAGTTCACGCCGTGCGTACTTCTAACAATACGATCGTGCTGAAAACGATTTCTGTAGAATTCTTCCCACTGTCTAGTCTGTGGTGAAATGATGTCTTTTATCCAGCCCATGATATATACCCGTTCTTTTGGTTAAACTTGCTTAATCGCAGCCAAAGTCGTGAAACTGTCTAGGTAGATTTAACTTGTCGATCATAGATCTTCTGGTTTACCGAGTCCTTTCTCCGCCGTAACCAGAGCACAGAGTAAAATGCAAACAGAATGCCCGCGCCAATAAACCCGCTTATGAGAAGACCCATCCCATAATCTCTTGGCTGGTGATAGGCATGCTGTTCGTCGGCATCCTGCAAGAAAGCCACAAGAGCAATAATTTCTTTTTCGGTTAGTGGCTTGCCCTTATATGCAGTCTCCATAACAGGAAACGGTGCCGCGCCTAAAATAGCCCGCACCCCGGTGCCGCCCATTTTGGAAAAAACAGTGGTTAATTCCTTTGCCAGCACACCGCCACCTATCACAGCATCATTGGTGACATTGTGGCAGGAGATACAGGTGGGCCCGGCGTTCTCAAAACGAGTCTTTCCCTGAAACAAGAGTTGTCCCAAAAGAATGTCTTCTTTCGATGCGGCTACCACTGGCTCTTCCGAAACAGACGGTTTTTCACTCTCACTGCTCGCGCCAACCGTCCCAGCACCCTTTATATGCCCCAATACCGCCTTAATCTGCGCATCCGAAAGGGCACTGCTGTCAGGCATGACGATTTTGCTAAATTTCTCGAATACAGCAATTGCATCGGGATCGCCACTTTTAACCATTGATTGCGATGACTTTACAAACTTCTCCAGCCATGCCTGGGTTCGCCTGTCATGCACACCGGCCAAATCGGGACCCACGAGCCTGCCACCACCGATGGTGTGGCAGGCCACGCAACTACCTTGGAAAATTTGCTGGCCGGTTTCTGCGGCCATAACATGCCTGGTCGGCCCCAACCAAATAACAACCGTGAGAACCCCTAGTGCGGGGACCCGCCATTTTTTAGGAAATCCAGTAATCATAATATTTGCCAACCTTTCAAGTTTAAGACCCAGATCCGTACAACAAATGAATTTAACCCTGACTAATCCTTCTGCTTCATGTTTGTGACTGTGCCTGAGTCTGAGTCTGAGTCCGTGGCGTCCTTAAGCGGTTGTGTGGTCAACGGAGGCCCCGTCACCCCACTCACCCGGCCCAGAAACTCGCGCATTTTCATCAAATCCTGAAAATACTCTTCCTCTTCGCCCTGGACATGCCGGATATGCCCGCGCCAGGTTGCGTCCCCGTTATTTCCGGGCTCCAACCAAATACTCGCGACGAAAGACTCCTTCCTGTGTTCTCCGCCCATATGGCGCCCGACCCCGACTTGATCTTCATTTGCAGGGAGTAAATAGCATGAGCCGGTGACACTCCGGTGACACAAAACTGAGGACTGTCTGATAGAGCCCCAGGGACTCGTCAAGATTCGACCGGTTGGCGGGATCAATGAGATGAGCCGCAGCCTTAGCCGCTGATCTGAGCACTATCTCCCCCATCCAGAATCTGCTGATACAGGCGCTGAGTCTCAGGCAGGGGCTCCGCGCCAAATTCCCGCGCCAGAACCTCTACACAGTGACGGTACTGAACCAGCGCCAAATCGGGACGACCGGTCTCCACCAGGTACGCCATCAGCATACAATGGAAGTTCTCCCGGCAAGGATCGAAAACCAGCGCTTTGCGGCAAATGTGTGCGGCCTCAGCATACTGGCCCAGTTCTGCGTGGCATTCTGCGGTCCTGGTCAACGTCTCCAGATAACGTTCACGAAGCCGCTCCCGTTCTTCGGCGCACCAGTCCGAAAATGTATCTTCTTCCAGGTAATCGCCCCGGTACAGATGTCGCGCCTCATTATAGCGATGCAAGGCATCGCTCCACTGCCCTTGTTTTTGCAGCGTTTGCCCCTCGGTGTCGAGTCGTTCAAAGACATGCGTGTCCACCCAGATCGAATCGCGCCTGAGCAGATAGGCGTTATCTATCGTTTTTAAAGCGTCATCGCTTATGCCATTGGCGCGCAACTCTTGCCGCAGACAATACATCGTTACTTTGAGGCGGCCCCAGCCCTGCTTTTCATCAGCATCCGGCCACAGGCAGTCGATCAGGCGTTCACGATGTACGGGGCGATCGAGTTGGGTGATCAGGTATTTCAGCAACGTCACGGCCTGTTTGCGCTTCCACTTGCCGATGTCGATGCTGTGTCCGCCGATCGCCATACCGAAACCACCGAGGGTAAATACATGCAGCATATGACGCCGTAGCACGGGAATAGCGGTCGCCCCTTCCCGAAGAAAAATGATGGCCATGATTTTGTCGTCATGCAATTGGCGGGTCCGTCCCGATATGGCGACCGAGGAAATGCTGGCCATGACCCATTTGCCGCTACGGTGACGCAAACGGCAACTGGGTACGTTGTAAGGTATGCAGTCCCGGAAGGACCGGAGGACATCACAATCGGGGTGGCACAGGGGCTCGCCACCGGGCAGGGTGGCCTGCAGCACATCGCAACAGTACCGGCCAATCACCTCGGATGGGGCGTAGCCGAGCAACCTTTGCGCCAAGGCGTTCCAAGCCATGACCTTGGAATCGGTACCGATGGCTAAGGCGGCGTCGGAGGTAAATTCAACTAAATCAGTGGCGTAAGTACTCACTTTGCTCAATTCTCGATAATCTGCTTTTTCACTTTACAGCCAGGAACATGCCACACCGGACAGAAGGCTCATTGGCAACCTGTGGTCGCTCTACCCACCTACCTTACATAAACCACTTTCAGGTATATTTAATTGATCTATATCAATTCCGCATAATACTGGGAAAGTGCTGTATTTTAATCAGACTCGAAGGGCTGGGAGAGGTGTTCCACAGGCTGTCAGACCGAATAGAGGGTATAATTGAGGGCGTATGATGTCTGATTCGCAATACCCGCCCTAATATCAACTCCATTAAACATGTGGTATTGAACATCTCCCGGTTTCTTACTTTATTTTATGTCATATTTTTAGAGGTGGAACACTTGGATAAATCTAGATATTTCTATCGGACTGTAGTCTTTGCCAAGCTGAAAGATAAAGTGATGTTGGTTGATTTAAACGATCCTGAGAAAGAAGTGCCGCCCCTTGAGCCTTGGCTGGGTCTGGCTATCTCATTGGCCGATGGCCAACACACTATTCAACAGCTTCTCGACTATATGACAGATCATTATGGTGGTAATCCGCCTGATAATTTAGAGAAAACCATCGAGTCTGTTATAGAACGTCTTACCAAAAATGAAACTATCAAACTGACCGAAAAAGCACACGCCCTGCCGTATTACCTATCCCGTTCGGCAGACAAACTGGATATTGACATGGCCAAACAGGCAATGGCCGATGATGGGTATCATCAGGGCTAAATACTTGCAAGATTCACAATTACAACAGAGCCTGAAGCTCGCCTCGAGGGAACTTGATCTTGACACTAAGATCCCATTTACCCTGGACCTTCCCTGTGGTCGTATAGAGGCTGAAGCCCTGGTGAAAAACTTTGGCTACGAGTGTGGGGTGGTTATCAATACAAATACCAGGGAACCGGAGGGACTATACAAGCATCTTGCAGACTTTGGTTATGGCGCCGCTACATTATCGAAGCCCACCTACGACGGTGAGTATGATTCTACGAAATGGATGCTGCTATGCAGAAGATGGGGGTGGCGAGGCAAAGAAAATCCACCGCACTGGTATTAGAAAAATTCTGATAAATTGAATTCAAACCGCCAAGACACCAAGCATTTTCTTTTAAAAATCAACAATCTATAGGCTTGGCAACTTTGGCGCCTTGGCGGTTAAGCGTATTGTTCAGATGGTTCCCTAAGTTATTCTTGATGTAGATCAATTCCGGCATTGCGAATCTTCTGTAATTTCCCTCAACCGTACACAAAGCATTAACATCAAGATAAGGAGTATTTCCGTATGTCACTCAAAGTAGGTGGAATAACCGTCCCCACGGATGACGAAGGCTACCTGATCAATCCCGATGACTGGAACAAGGAAATATGTGAACATCTGGCACAGAGCGAAGGCATTGAACTCAATGATGCGCATTGGAAAATAATAACGTGTATGCGTAATTATTTTGATGACCAGAATATAATACCCGGCACACGTTATATTACAAAGTTTATCGCCGAAGAATTGGGTTATGGCAAAAAAGAGGCGAGGAACTATCTATTCAAGATATTTCCTTACGGCTACGTAAAGCAGGCCTGTAAAATTGCCGGCATGAGGCGTCCGAGGGCCTGGAGTACAGGATAGTGATGTGCAGCAGGCCCTGTATCAATGAATAGGTGGTGCCGTTTCACCTAACAACCGGGCGACGATGTTGATGACATCAGGATCGTCCCAATCTGCTGCGCCAACACTGCCGTAACGGATGCGACCCTGTTTGTCGATCAGGAAGTTTGTCGGCACCACATAGACCTTCCAGTCTTTATAAGCCCGCTGATCCTCATCCAGCAAAATCGTAAAATTTACATCCACTTTGCTAAGGAATTTATTTACAGTGCCTGCATCTTCCCCCACATTCACGCCTAAAATACGCAAAGACTTATTATAAAAGCGGTGTTGAAGTCGATTTTGTGACGGCATTTCTTTTACACAAGGCGGACACCAACTGGCCCAAAAACTAAGCAATACCACCTGACCGCGATAATCCTTCAGGGCATGGAGTTTTCCACTTAAATCCTCTAGCGCCAGTGACGCCGTAGACGTCGCCGTACGATACTTGGCTAAACCAATCTTGGCCTTGGAAGAAAGAGGTACCGGTGATAACAGGGCTGCCGCTTGGGTAGGGAGTGATAGAGTTGATAACCTGCCCATAATATCAATCATCAGGCTGGGCAAGGCCCGACGTGCCTTAAGGTCGGCAGTGCCCACTTGGTCATCTGCACGCACATGGTACCCAGACTCTACCCCTTTGAGCCGGGTAATGGATACCTGGGCACCACCTTTGGCCAAAGCCGCCATCAGCACAGGTACTCGCAAGGCCGACGTGGATACACTGGGCTGGATGATATGTACCGGCAAGTTCGTCGCCCTTACCACTGGTAAATATTGGGCATCCTGTCCCAGCACGGGACGCTGGGCATACAAGACCGGATGAAAGAGTATAAGCCCCCCTAAGGTCTTATCACCTGGGTGGGCAAGCTGCCAGGCACGTGCACCATTGAGTACTGCCCTGGCGCCACCCTGAGAACTCACCACAAATACCTTGCGTCGGGTCTCACCAATCACCTGTTCGATCAATTTAGCAATATCCTGGGATTGAAAAACCTTTACGCTGTTGCGTCCATGGGGCTCAAAATAGGCGGTGTGTAGATCTGCCAACCAAGTCTCCACGCCCAGTCCTTGCAAGGCAAGGGCAAGGGCTTGGTGTTGCGGCTGTAGGCCAAACTCAGAGGGCAACCACAATATCACCCGCTCACCCTTGGCAGCATAACGAGTCACCGGTACCTCTTCGCCGCTGGGCAGATTGATATCGACCACTTGCACCGAGGAAGCCCAACCCATGGAGACGGATAACCCTACCAGCGTTAGCGCAATGATCAATTTGGCCCAGTAAAGTCGCATCGAATTTAGATATGGGCTTAAGGCCACTTCTCTTAATACCCTCTCCCTCCGAGAGAGAGCGAGGGAATAAAACAAAGATAAGTTATTGATTTTAATGTCCCCTCATCCCCGGATCGAGTCCGGGGCAGGCTCTAACCTTCTCCCGGAAGGAGAAGGGATTATCAGTTAATAGAAGTACCCTTAACATAAATAGTGGTTTGCTCTGCTTGTCTCTTTTCTCTTGCTTATATCTTAGTGATGATGACCACCAGGACCATGGAGAAAGAAGCAGTATAAAAAGGCCGCGCAAGTGTAAGGCCAATATTGGGTTTTGTCATCACTTGTAGCCTGGGTCTACTGTAGCACGCGTTCCACCAGGCTGTTGATCCAATAGTCCTTTCGGGGCAAACTCGAACCCAGATGATATATTCAGATGGAATGCGCCCTTTTAGGTCTAGGCTGTTTGGGGGGGGGCAGAGCGGACATTCTGGCAACTGCCCGGGGTCTACACCACCGCCGTAGGCTATGCTGGAGGATACACTCCCAATCCACTATACGAGGAGGTACTGTAGCGGCATGACAGGTCACAACGAAGTGATCCTGGTGGTATTTAGCCCCCAAGTAGTCTCTTACCCTAAATTACTTAAAGTATTCTGGGAGATCCGTGACCCAACCCAGGGTATGCGTCAGGGCAAAGTGGCTCTATTTCTCTCGGCCAAAGCTCCAAAAATCATTCCGACTGAGCGAATAATGGTCTATAACAACAACTGTCAACATCAAGGTATAAAATGGCGAGGTGATACGAGTTTCATATTTTTCGCTTAAGCATATGAGCACATATTCTGCTCTGACCTCATTTTATTTCATATTCCACTCAAGGACTCTATGACCTCAGAACATTTTGACGTAGTCATCATCGGTGGCGGCATATCCGGCACAGCACTGCTGTTTGCGCTGTCACGCTATACCAACATCGAGCGCATTTGTTTGATCGAGAAGGAACCCGAACTCGCGGTCATCAACTCCCACGGGTGCAATAACAGCCAAACTCTCCACTGTGGCGACATCGAAACCAACTACACCCTGGAGAAGGCCTTGGAGATTAAGGCGTCGGCTAACATGCTGGTCAACTATATGCTCAGACAGGGCGGTGATCAGACATTGATACACCGTTACCCAAAGATGGTATTGGCGGTGGGTGAGTCAGAATGCCAAGCGCTGCGTGATCGTCACAAGCTATTTGCCCGGCATTTTCCCTATATGGATCTGCTCGATGCCAACGCCATAGGCCGCATTGAGCCCATGGTAGTACGAGGACGCAAAGACGAGATTGTGGCCATTGGCACAGAAAACGAGTACACCGCAGTCAATTTTAATTTGATGGCAAAATCCTTTGTCGATGCAGCCCAGGAATTACCCAACAAAACAATCGATATCCGATTGGCCACTGCGGTGCAATCCATTGAACCCCAACAAGACGGATTCCGTCTGGACTGTAGTAGCGGCCAAATTGAAGCCACCAGCGTCGTAGTCTGCGCCGGCGCCCATAGCCTGCTATTTGCCCAACGTATGGGTTATGGCCTGGACTATTCCTGTCTCCCAGTGGCGGGAAGTTTTTACTACACACCCCAGGTACTCAAGGGCAAAGTCTACACCATTCAAGATGACAAACTCCCGTTTGCAGCCATACACGGCGACCCTGACCTACTGGAGTTGGGTAAAACCCGCTTTGGTCCTACCGCCCTTATCCTGCCCCAGTTGGAACGTTATCGCCTAAGCAGCGTACCAGACTTTCTGCGGGTATTTAAGCCTGACCTGCGGGTGGCCCAAGTATTCTGGGATCTGTTCAAAGACAAGGATATCCGGCGCTACATGGGCAAGAATCTACTGTTTGAAATCCCCGGTATCCGACGCCATATCTTCCTGCGCGATGCCAGGAAGATCGTCCCTGATCTCAAACTCAGCGATCTTAGCTTTGCGAAGCGCATCGGGGGCATCAGACCGGTGATGATAGATAAGCCAAATCGCAAATTATTGTTGGGTGAGGCAAAGATTAATCCTGGCAACGGCATCATATTCAATATGACCCCATCTCCGGGGGCCACCAGCTGCCTGGCCAATGCGATCAAGGACCTCCAAATCGTCACCGACCATGGTGGGCACCGGGTCTACCAAGACCAGCTCAAAAACGAACTGATCACCCCCCAACAACCGACCAAAAGCACTGCCCAGCCTTAAGTTCTTTAGCCCCTTGCCGATAAATATGGGTAGTTGGCGGCAAAAGGTGGAGATAGTGCCTATACTCCAACAGGAGCATTAAATCGGTGCGTTTGCGTCTATAGAGGCTTGCCCATATTTTTATTGGCAGTATCAACAAAGGGAACCTCTGATTAATACGCTTAACCGCCAAGGTCGCCAAGCTAATAGCATGTTAATTTTCATAAAGAAAAACCTTGGCATCTTGGCGGTTCAAGTTCAATTGATCAGAATTTCCTTAGATATGCGCTCACGGACAGACCCAGCACGACTTGAAACAAGGTGCCACAAGGAATGACCACGATCAGTGACGCTCCGTCCAGGGCAATGACTCTAGCACAACGCATCGTTCCGCAACGGTTGGAGCATCAAATCAGTTTGCTGGTGGCAACACTAGTAGCTGTCTGTATTTTTTTTCTCGCCCTGCATATAGCCAATGAACAGGCCGAATCTGCGACCGATGCGGCCAGCATCCAGGCCAAGGCTCTGATCCACAATATCGCCGCCACCAGTAGCACCCACATTATGGGTAAGGATATCGCCGCGCTGGATGGCATGCTATTGCGCATTGCCCAATTCCCAGGTGTAGAAGAGATCGTGGTCACCGATAAGGGTGGTGTGATGCTGAGCCAAGTCAATACCACAAAAAACTATCGACCCCAAGCAGTGACCGCCAACACCGTCTTGGCCCTGCCAGCCCATGCCCAAACCACTGTTGATGAGACAAACAAGATTCTCACCATTTGGCATGCGATCAAATCAGACCGAGACCAGCCAGTGGGCTGGGTTAAATTATCCCAGAGTCTGAAATTTATAGACGCCGCGAAAACCGAGATTTGGCTAGACATCTTGGGTGATGGCGCCATCGCCATCTTACTCACAACCTTGGTCTTGTTATTGTTTCTCAGGCGACCCATGGGCTCCATTTCTACCGCCATCGAATTTGCCAAAACCCTTACCAACAAAACCGGCAAGACCATCACCATTCACAGCCGATCTTCGGAGCTTCGTGCATTAGGCTCCGCCCTCAATAAGGCCTCACTGGCGCTCTACACCCAAACTAAGACCATAGACAAGGTACGCAATGACCTCAAGAGCCAAAAAGATGCCATGGATCAACATGCCATCATCAGCGTGACTGACACCCAAGGCCGCATCACCTATACCAATAAGGCCTTTTGCCGCGTCTCAGCTTATACACCAGACGAACTGATTGGTCGTAATCACAGCATGCTAAATTCAGGCTATCACCCAGCCAGCTTTTTTTATGAGTTATGGAGAACCCTGAAGAAACACGGCGTATGGCATGGGGAAATCATGAACAGGGACAAAAATGGAAAAACCTACTGGCTAGACGCCACCATCGTCTCACTACACAATGAACTGGAGCAGCGCCAACAATATATGTCCATCTGTACCGATATCACCCGGCTCAAGGACATAGAGATCAGCCTTAGAACGAGCGAATCACGCCTGTTGCAAACCCAATCGGTAGGCCATATCGGTTCCTGGGAATGGTACATCGGTAGCAATGATATGTATTGGTCAAAACAGGCCTGGAATATATTTGATGTGTCATCAACCGACTTCAAGCCTACCTATGATGAATTTCTCGCCACCATTCACCCCGACGATTTGAAGAGTGTATCCACCGCCCTCAACGCCTGTATTAAATATGGCAAAGAATATGATCAGGAGTTTCGCATTGTCACCCCGTCCGGGGAAACTCGATGGCTGCAAGTGCGCGGCGATACCCTGTGTAACCCTGGCGGGCAGGCTGAGAAATTGCTGGGTGTGGTACAAGATATTAGTTCACGAAAAACCGCCGACCTCGCAGTTGAAGAAATACGAGCGCGTTTGGAGCGACTGCTAAAAAACAGTCCCACCGTGATATACAGCATACCCTCTGTCCATTCACCCCACCCAGACTACATTAGCGCAAATATCCGAACCCTGCTCGGATACGATGCTCAGGATGTCATCGACCATAATGACTTTTGGGCAACCCACATTCACCCGGACGACCTGCATGTACTCAATAATATTCATGAAGAACTCCCCCACATGATGACAGAGCGGTTTGTATACCGAATGCAACACAAACACGGTGACTATATATGGCTCCAGGACTTGAGACGCGTCTCAAAATCGTCCCAGGGCAATACCGATCAAGTTGTTGGCACCCTGACCAATATCACCGAACTGAAAAAGACCCAAGGTCAATTGGACCGCCGCAACATAGAACTTGAAACTTTAAGACGTTCTCTGGCTTGGAAGGTAAAACTACGCACGGCCGAACTTGAAGAAGCCAACATAGAGCTTCAGAGGCTGAACCAAGTGAAATCCGAGTTCATATCTACCGTCTCTCATGAACTGCGAACACCTTTGACCTCCATCAAGTCATTCGCGGAAATCCTGTTAGAGGATGACGAAGGAATGGACACCCAGACCAAAGCGAATTTTCTGTCTATCATTTTACAAGAAACTGATCGTCTCGCCCGTCTCGTCTCCAACGTCCTCGACCTACAGAAAATCGATGCCGGCAAGACTGACTGGCACGACAAACTGGTGGATATTGGCGCCATGGTACACTCCGCCGCGAAAATGTTTACCACACCCTTTCACCGTAATGGGGTGAAGTTGGTTCACACTGCGGGCGAAGGTGTCAACACAGTTGTCGATGCCGATAAAATTCGCCAAGTGCTATCAAATTTATTATCCAATGCCCTGAAATTCACCTATGAGGGAAAAGTCGAAATCACCGCCAAGATACTACCGGCGCCAGATCGGGGGAAACCAGATGAAAGCACCGAGATCATTGAAGTATCGGTTTCTGATTCCGGTTGCGGGATCCCGGAATCAGACATTTCGAATATATTCGACAGATTTTACCAATCTGACCACCACTCGGAACGCATGAGTGAGGGCACAGGCCTGGGGCTAGCCATATGCCGGGAAATAATTAAGCACTATGGAGGCGATCTGTGGGTTAACAGCAAAATTGACGAGGGCAGCACCTTCACTTTTACGTTACCCATTTACAACCGGCTAAAAAGTCCGGACGAAACCAACCCGGGTCTAAGAGGGCTGTTGTATCAAAAAGAGATCGACAATTTTATCAATCATCGAACCCATTAAGATATGCCACCAGAGTCGGCGCGAAATGGTGCTTACTTAAGGGCACTTCATTAATCCCCTCTCCCTCCGGGAGAGGGCTAGGGTGAGGGGATCAATATGTCAAAAAATCTTAACATTCTGGTCGTAGAAGACGATAACAGCATCGCATTTGCGGTACAGCACATCCTTGCAAAAAAATTTTCCCCCTGTGATGTCAGCGTGGCACACGATGGACGCGAGGCCTGGGGGTTGATTAAAGAAAATAGCTTTGATGTAGTGATCTCGGACTGGAACATGCCCCACAAAAGGGGTGACGAACTGCTTGAAGACCTTCGCACCCACGAGACCAAGAACGAAACGCCGTTTCTGATGTTGACCGCACGTTCAGACAAGGATAGCGTACGCTCCGCAGCAGAGGCCGAAGTAACCGACTATCTGATCAAGCCCTTTTCCATGGCCACGCTAGTAACGAAGGTTGAACAGCTTCTAGCCCCTTCCCAATAACTACATTCCATTTTTGAACTTCGACATATCGGTAACACCGCTGGTACGCACGTTCTTTAGTGCCACAGCATATTGCGTCAATATTTTAAGAGCCCAGGCGATGCGTTGCCGATAAAATCTATCTGGACTCTCGTCATTTTCACCTGCTTCGTTGAGTACATTTTCTACGTCGCGAATGATAATTTGCTCAGGAATATAACAGATGCGACTATTCTTATAGCTACTCATAGCTACTCATGCGCAATTCCGCCACGGGATAGGCACCACCCGCCCCGCTGGATACAGCGACAATTAAGGGCAGGCTTGTGGGCCAGTTCATTGGCCCCAAATATCAAAAAGAAATTTTTGAGCCCCGCGGGCACCATACCGTGCCCCTCGGGGGAGATCACTGTAAAGCCATCACTCGCCGCGAGTTCTTCGTCAATGGGCTTGGTGCGCCTAGTCTACCCCGGGTCACCCTCCCAGATACTCTCATCCCACAAGGGAAAGGGAAAATCCGCCAGGTTTAGGGAAAAGACCTGGTTACAAATACCCTGCCCTATTAGGGTCTTTTCAATAAACCGACCGACCTTGCTACTTTGCGAGGCCTGGCGATGGCTGCCGCAGATGATGCCAAGTTTCATAGTGTGATAAAAGTCCACGCTGTTTTTAAGAATCAAGACCCACCATAGCAAAACTCCGTTACCAGTGACACATTCGGTAAAATAATGCTTAGGGTTTGAGGTCACGATAGAAGTTCTCGTGTGGTCCGAGTGCCTCGAGATAGATCAGCCGAACGTTATCGTCACGGGTGTAACCCAGTAGATAGAGTTGATGCTGGCTGCGAAATTTGTAGACAAAGAGTTGCGATAGATCTCCCTTCTTCTGCTTGCCGATATCAGGGTCGGTCGTGATGGTCTGCACAGCCTCATCGACATCGGCAGCTACGTTATTATGGAGTTTCTTGTAGGCGCGGATAAAACGTCGGGTCTGCCGTACTTCCCAACTCATTTGCGAGAACGCGGAACGAATGAAGTGGCTTCCTCGCGTGGCTCGGCCATTGCCATTAGGCTCTCAGCGATGAAGCTTGCCGGTAAATCGGGGTTGTCTAGCGCAGCACGCCCGACTTTGGCCCAAAACTCAATTTGTCCTTGTACCGTGCGGAATTCGGCTTTGGCAGCAGCCCTCGCTTGTGTCACGAGGGCGTCTTCGATGCGAACAGATGTGCTCATTTCAATCTCCCTCATTAACTCAGGTTACCACAATTGTAGTCAAATTTACGGTCTCCTGCAATCGGGTA
>VAOU01096574.1_pt1 | contig 41139 bp, 34 predicted proteins | sample 3393871 | NCBI WGS metagenome assembly VAOU01 (sample SAMN08290440, study PRJNA428436) | hydrothermal vent metagenome | isolation source: Deep-sea hydrothermal vent chimney | place: Atlantic Ocean: South-mid Altantic Ridge | depth 1820 m m
AGAGGTTTTCGGCCTGATGAATATCAATTCCCTGCTCTTTGCAGTTCCGGAAGAACCCCGAAGGAGTATCATCAGGGCCCTGCTCAGGCACGGTCTGTCTGAACTCCCGGACTACAGGGCCATTGTCCCTGAGGATTGTGAGACAAGGACGTTTTTTCATGATATACCGGTGATAGCCTCTCCGGAGCCGCAGAAGATAGCCCATATCCTTTCAGAGAGGAAGTCAGCCGTTGTTGAGACCGGGACCGCCATTGTAAGCTACGGGACCATCTCTCCCGAGCAGGCATTTATCTCATACAGCTCGGCCTGCTTCTCCACCTTTGTTAAATACTTCCATGACCACCTGATGTATCTTGAAACCTGCAAAAAGAATGACCTGAAACCTGACAGGGAAAGAATCGACGGGTTTGACAGGATAAAGGCTTTTTTGTATCCACAGCAGGCAGGCCTCGAAGATACCGGAAGTCTTCATCCATTGCTCCAGGGGCCGCCGGAAGACGAAGACAAGGTATATTCAATGATGGTAGAGGCCGGCAAGAGGCTTGTTACGGAAAGGCTGGTGGATTCCTTCTTCGGCAATATATCCTGTTCTTTTAACGGTAAAATATATATCAGTGAAACCGCTGCCTCCCTTGACGAGCTTGAGGGCTGCATCGATGCCGTGCCTGTTGACGGCTCCTCATCCGTCGGGATAACCTCCTCATCCGAGTTTGCAACCCACAGGGCCATCTACCGCTCAACCCCTTTCCGCTTCATACTGCATGGTCACCCGAAATTCTCTGTAATCATGTCCATGCACTGTCTTAAGGAGTGCCCTTTGAGGGGGGAGTGCTATAAGGCATGTCCTGAAAAACGGTATGTCTGCGGAGTGCCGGTTGTGCCGGGTGAAGTCGGGACCGGCCCTACAGGTATGGTCAGGACCGTTCCAAAGGCTTTTATGGAATCAGACGCTGCCATTGTGTATGGTCACGGTATCTTTACAGCAGGAGGAGAGGATTTTAACAGGTCCTTTCAGAGGATGAAGAAGATAGAGGAGAATTGTGAAAAAGAGTATTTCAGGATAGTTGACGGGTTAATTCAGGAGATTTCCGCCTGCTGATATCCCCCCCATGGACAACCGGTTGATGGATATCTATTCAAGACTCTTCTCAGCCTTTGGCCGTCAGCACTGGTGGCCGGGTGACGGCCCATTTGAGGTAATGGTAGGGGCGATACTTACCCAAAATACAAACTGGGGAAATGTGGAGCGCGCAATAGAGAACCTGAAGCAGGCAAAAGCCCTGACACCTGCGGCCATCCATGAGATGAGCCATGAGAGGCTTGCCGGGCTGATCCGGCCTGCGGGGTATTTTAATGTTAAGGCCAAAAGGCTGAAGGCCTTTATTGAGTTCTTTATCAATCGCTACTCGGGAAGGGTTTCGAAGATGAGGAAGGTTGATACCGAAACCCTGAGGCGGGAGCTGCTGAGTGTCAACGGCATCGGGTCCGAGACCGCTGATTCCATGCTCCTCTACGCCCTTGAAAGACCGGGTTTCGTTATAGATGCCTATACAAAGAGGGTGCTTTCAAGGCATGGTATAATGGACGGCTCAGAGTCCTATGAGAGATTTCAGGAACTTTTTCATACCGCCCTTTCCTGTGATGTGCAGCTATTCAACGAATATCATGCACTCCTTGTAAGGCTGGGCAAGGATTTTTGCAAACCACGGCCCCGGTGTGAGGGGTGTCCGCTATCCGGACTCTTTTCTTAGCCATTCCACTACATAATACCCGCCGCAAGGAGGGCCGGGATTGCCTCCCCTGAAGTCACATCCATCAGCAAAAAAGTCACACTTTCTGCATATCTCTTCCAATATATAGGAATCCACTGAAAAGTCAGGTGTAATCTCCCCAGGCACACTCTCCAACTCCCCGGCTGAGTATATCTCTGCCAGATACCTGTAAGTCCCGCAGAGCAGGTCCTCTTTCCCCTCCTTATAATACTTGCAGTATCTCCTGCATATAATTTCAGTTATCTCTCTTTTCTTCATGGGGAACCAGGGCTGTTTTGCGTCATTAACCTGATTATACCGGAACAGGCCAAAGAAGGAAAGGGGTCAGGTCTCAACATTTGACATAAGGGGGGGTGTAAATGATAAGATTTACCCATGGCAAGACCGTTAAGACTATCTTTTGAGAATGCTGTTTATCATATTACAGCAAGGGGCAACCGCAAGGAAAATATCTTTTATGGTGATGATGACAGGCGGATATTCCTTGATAAAACAGGGGAGACTTGCGATAAGTATTCCTTTGTGTGCTATGCCTATTGCCTGATGGAGAATCATTATCACCTCTTTATAAAGACCCCGCTTGCCAACATATCAGAGGGGATGCACTATCTGAATGCCTCCTATACCAACTGGTTTAAGGCAAAGCATAAGGTCGTGGGGGTAGTGTTTCAGGGGAGATACAAGTCAATTGTTGTTGAAGAAGATAGTTACGCAGTTCAGCTCTCAGCCTACATTCATGCAAATCCTGTTAGGGCCGGCATGGTTAATAATCCCGGAGAATATCGATGGAGCAGTTATCCTGAATATATCGGGAAAAGGAGGCCTGTAGCACGGCTTGATACAGAGTTTATCCTTAAACAGTTTGATAAAGATCCCCACAGGGCACAAAAGAAATATGAGAGCTATGTGCTTAGGAATCTTTATATGGAAAGTCCTTTAAAAGATTCATATAAGGGCATTGCCCTCGGCGAGGGGAGGTTTATAGAAACAGTTAAAGAAAAAATACACTCCGTTGGGCGTAAGAGAGAGATTGCCGAGACGAGAGAAGCAGAAGCATATACGCCGGAAGAGATTATTCAGCACGTCATGGAGGAACTTTCCATAAGCCGTGAAGAGATATTCAGCAAAAAACGTGGGAATATGTATCGTCAAATGGCGCTTTACTTGCTGAAGAGATATACATCACTGAGCCTTAAAGAGATAGGAGAGATGTTCCGGATGGACTATGCTGCAGTATCACAGGCATGTAAAAGATATGAAGACAAGATAGGAAAAACGTGAGAAGATAGTTAGTTATGTTGAATGTTGAGACCTGACCCCTTTCCTCCTGAACAGATTAAAGAGCGTCCTGAGCTCTTCGCTTTTCAGTATCAGGGCAAGGAGGAAGTAGAGGCCTGCACATAAGACGATGGTTCCGCCAAGGTAAAGGCTCTTTTTAAGTACCTCTCCGTTGCCCCTCCACAGGGGGCCATGCAGTATTGACCATGCTGTGAGGCCCATTATGATTGAGGCAATGAGGGTCTTTGAGAAAGAGGTCAACGCCCTCCTGTAATCCACACTGGCTATCCTCCTGCTGAGGAGGTAGAAGAGGAGGGAAAAGTTGACACCTGATGCTATGGAGTTTGCAAGTGCAAGTCCGCCGTGCTTCAGCGGCCCCATGAGCAGGAGGCTCAGGATGATGTTCGTTGCCAGGGAGAGCAGTGCCACCTTTACCGGAGTGCGGGTATCCTGCATTGAGTAGAATGCCACTACCACAACCCTCACACCCACCATGGACCATATGCCCAGAGAATAAAAGAGAAGGGCAAAGGCAGTGCCTTCAGTAGCAGTATAATCAAACTCTCCCCGCTGAAAGAGTAAATTGACGATCGGATATCTCAACGCAATCAAGCCCACCATTGACGGAACGGTTATAAAGAAGAGGAGCCTGAGGGTAGAGGAAAAATCCTTTCCCAATGATTCCATGTCACCCTTTGCAGCGTGTGATGAGAGCGCCGGCAGGGCAGCCATCCCCATGGCAACCCCGAATATCCCCACCGGAAACTGAATTAGGCGCATGGAATAATAGAGGTAGGCAATGCTTCCCTGCGGTAGAAAGGATGCCAGGATAGTGCTTACGAATATATTGATCTGTGATACTGCAAGGCCGAGGGTTAACGGAAGTACCAGTATCGCCATCCTCTTAAGCCCTTCGTTTCTGAAGTTGGTGTCTATCCCATAGGTGTAGCCCTTTCTCAGATACAACGGTATCTGTGTGGCATACTGCACGATCCCCCCCACTGTGACCCCGATGGCAACGGCAAGGATCGGCCTGCTGAGATGGGATGACAGCAGGATTATTGTAAAGATAATCGCTATGTTAAACCAGGCAGACGAAAGGGCAGGTATAAAAAATACCCGCTCTACATTAAGGACACCCATTGTCAGGGCTGCAAGGCTGACAAGTAAGAGGAAGGGGAACATTATCCTCGTCAAAAGCACTGTGGTGGCCAACTGCTCCGGCTGGGTAAACCCCGGGGCTATGATCCTGACTATTACAGGGGCAAAGATAATCCCTGCAACGCATATTGACCCAACGACAATGATGATGAATGTGAAGGTTATTCTCGCAAGCTTCCGTGCCTCTTCCTCTCCTTTTTTTATCCTGGTCTCTGTAAGTACCGGAATAAAGGCTGACGACATTGAGCCCTCGGCAAACAGCTCCCTTAAGAGATTGGGGATGCGGAAGGCCACAAAAAAGGTGTCGGAAAGGCCGCTTGCACCGAAAAACCCTGCTATTACCACGTCTCTGACAAACCCGAGGATACGGCTGATAAAGGTAGCAAAGGAGATAAGGGAGGCTGACCTTGCAATCTTCCTGCTTTCCGTCATGGGATTGATTATATCAAGTTACCGGCCTGTCTGTCTTGCCGGACTCTGAAAAAACAGTAATGGAACGGTTGCCCGGTTGATACCATTGAGAAGCGAACAAAAACGTATGATAATTACAAAATTGTAGCCTCATACAATTTTGTACGGTTACGTTGGAATTTAAAAGTCAAATAAATCAATGGGTTATCAAGTGGCACGGTTTTGGCATTTAATTACATAAGTTTTAGTTAATTGTTTAGCTAATTGTATTTATGAGGTGAGGAATAATGGATTCCCTGAAGCACAAGATTGAAGACCTGGAGAGGGGGGAGATACTCAATGCCCTCAGGGAGAGCAACTGGATCAAGGCAAAGGCAGCAAGGACCCTGGGAATTACCGAGAGGATGATAGGGTATAAGATCAGGAAATACGGCATCAAATCAGGAATGGGAGAGGCGGAGGGGACTTCCCTTGACAAATAGGACCCCTTGGGCCTGTTCAATAATATTTAAGGAGGAGGTGCGTAGAAGGTTTTAGTGAGCTTTTCTATAAAGGATAATGTGAAGGGCATAATGAAAAATCAGAGTCAAAAATCAAAATTAAAAAATTAAGAGATTACAGGAGGATAGTATGAAGACTCTCAGGATATTAGCTATAAGCATCATGGCGTTAGTTTTATTTTCCGGCATAGCCAATGCCACACCATCTACACAGATATGGATTCCCTCAACGGATATTCAGCCATACAAAATACTCCATTATGGTTCTGATTCGTATATTAAAACAACTGGAATAGAGACAGGGGCAAATCCCGGAATAACAACAAACATTGGATTGACTGTCGGCGTGTTACCATTCGAGAAGATTCAGATGGAAGCAGGGATCGATTACAGGGATACGGATGGAGTACATGAATCCCCCCTACTGTTCAATGCAAAGCTTGGTGTACCGGAAGGGGTACTTTTCAAAGGAGCCCCTGCGCTTGCTGTCGGCGGCTATGACTTCGGCACAGAGAAAAATGTCTCTGACTCCAACATATACTATGGTCTTGTAGCAAAGACCTTTGACAAGATCGGGAGGCTCTCTGCAGGCTACTACGCTGGCAATGATAAGGTTCTACTTGACACCAATGGCGATAAGGACAACACCGGAGTTTTACTCTCATGGGACAGGACGATTTCTGAAGTATCGGACAAACTCTGGGCCGCTATAGATTATCAGGGCGGGAAGAATGCCTACGGTGCACTGAGTTTTGGAGTTGCATGGAAGTTCGCCCCTAACGTTGGCGTGATTGTCGGCTATGACATTTATAACGAGAGTAACTATAAGCCGACTGCAACGTTGCAGTTGGATATAGACTTTTAAAGTCTTAATCAAAAATGGAGGTCCGGAGGCAATAGATGAAACGATTCATGGTTGTAATGATAGTAGCACTACTGTTATCTTCGGCAGGCATTCTGTTTGCTGAAGAGCAGGGTAGTTCCAACCCTACTGAAGTTGTCGTGGTTGAGCAGTCCCAGACTGTTCAACCGGCAACCGAAAAAGCGGTGATAACTGCTGCTGAAGTGCAGAGAAACGCAGACTTTGCCTGGACCCTGTTGGCTGCATTCCTGGTCTTCTTCATGCAGGCAGGTTTTGCCATGGTAGAGGCCGGGTTCACGCGGGCAAAGAATACTGTAAATATCCTGATGAAGAACCTGATGGATATGTCCATAGGGGCAATCGCTTACTGGGCAGTCGGTTTTGCAATAATGTTCGGAGTTACAACAACGGGCTGGTTTGGAACCTCAGGCTTTTTTATGAGTGATTTTACACAGAACCACGACCCGTGGACACTTGCATTCTGGATGTTCCAGGTGGTCTTTGCCGCCACTTCCGCCACTATTGTCTCGGGAGCTATGGCAGAGCGGACCAAGTTTGTTGCCTATCTCGTATACTCAGTGGTGATAAGCGCTCTGATCTATCCGGTGTTTGGTTCATGGGCATGGGGCGGTCTCTTCAAGGGTAACGGCTGGCTTGAAGGACTCGGGTTTATTGACTTTGCAGGTTCTAGCGTTGTCCACTCAGTGGGCGGATGGGCCGCACTTGCAGGGGCCATTGTCCTGGGTCCCAGAATCGGAAAGTATGTTGACGGAAAGACCAAGGCCATCCCCGGCCACAACATTGCACTCGGCGCACTGGGTGTCTTTATCCTCTGGTTCGGCTGGTATGGGTTTAACGCCGGCAGTACCACTGCTGCCAATACGGATACAGCCTTGATAGCGGTCAATACAACACTGGCTGCTGCCGGCGGCTCAATAGGTGCAATGCTGCTGTCATGGGTAATGTTTAAGAAGCCGGAGGCAACCATGACGTTAAACGGTGCCCTTGCCGGTCTTGTCGGCATCACTGCAGGCTGTGCCAATGTCCTTACGGGCAGTGCCATACTGATAGGACTCATCGCCGGTGTTATAGTCGTCCTCTCGGTAGTCTTTGTAGACCAGGTACTGAAGATCGATGACCCTGTGGGTGCAATCTCCGTACACGGAGTCTGTGGTGCGTGGGGCACATTTGCCGCTGGACTATTCAATGCCGGGGGTGTTACCTTAAAGATACTCGGGGTACAGCTCCTTGGTATAGGGGCTGCGTTCCTGTGGGTATTTCCAACGGCGTTTATCCTGTTCAAGTTACTCGACGCAACTATCGGCTTAAGGGTAACTGCTGAAGAAGAACTTGAAGGTCTTGATATAGGAGAGCACGGCATTGAGGCATATCCTGACTTTCAGATTCATCCATCTGCAAAAGGTTTAAAGTCATAATGAACGGGGTTAAAGAGTGAACAGGAGGAGAAGATGAAGAAGATAGAGGCAATAATAAAACCCTTCAAACTTGATGAAGTAAAGGATGAGTTGCATAAGTTGGGGGTTCAGGGTATGACCGTGACGGAGGTGAAAGGGTTCGGCAGGCAAAAGGGCCATGTTGAGGTATACAGGGGTGCAGAATATGAAGTCACCTTTGTGCCGAAAGTAAAGTTGGAGATAGTGGTTCCTGATGATATGGCGGAAAAGGGAATTGAGAAGATTATCGAGAGTGCCAAGACGGGGAATATTGGTGACGGAAAGATATTCGTCATGCCTGTAGGGGAAGCTTACAGGATCAGGACCGGAGAAAAAGGAGAAACAGCGCTTTAACAAAAAGGGGGGCAGAGCAGCCCCCCTTTTTTCATTTCAGGTTCTGCAGTTCAATGCCGTATTTTTTTATTCTGTAACCAAGCTGTCTCGGGGTGATGCCAAGTGCCCTTGCAGCCCTGTGCTGAATATAATTGTGTTCCATTAATGCCCGTATAATCCTCTCGCGTTCAAGGTTCTGAACCTCGTGACCAAGGGTATGCTCTTCATAAAAACATGACTTTCCCTTCATAGAGATTCGTGTGTCGGCAGATGCAAGGTTAAACGGGAGGTCTTCCGGTGCGATCACATCTTTTTCCGTCATTATGACAAGCCTTTCCACGGTGTTGGCAAGCTCCCTTACGTTACCCGGCCAGGAGTATTCACTGAAGATTGAAAGTGCATCTTCTGAAATCCGCACCTGTTTATTATAGGTTTTGTTGAACTTGTCTAAATAATAGTTCAGGAGTAAGGGAACATCGCGTTTTCTCTCTCTTAAGGATGGAAGGACAATGGGTACGACATTCAGTCTCCAGTAAAGGTCTTCCCTGAAATTCCCCTGTTTAACCTCTTCCAGCAGGTTTTTGTTGGTAGCAGAAATAACCCTTACATCGGCTTTTATGGACCTGGAAGATCCGACACGCTCAAACGTGCGTTCCTGCAGTACCCGTAGCAGTTTTGCCTGAAGCCCTAACGGGATCTCACCTATTTCATCAAGGAAGATGCTACCTCTCCCGGCAAGCTCAAAGCGGCCAGTCCTGCTCGTTGTTGCTCCTGTAAAAGCCCCTTTCTCCACACCAAAGAGCTCGACCTCAAGGAGATTGTCAGGAAGGGCTGCACAGTTTACAGCTACATAAGGCCCTTTTGCACGGTGGCTCTGATAATGAAGCGTTCTTGCAATCAGTTCTTTTCCCGTCCCGCTCTCACCTAAAAGCAGGACGGTTGTATCAGTACCGGCAACCTTCATTACGGCCTTCAGCACACTCTGAAACTTCTCGGATTCGCCAATAATGTTCGGCAGGCTGTATCTCTCCTTCAACTGGGACCTGAGAGACTCCCGCTCCTGTTCGGCCTTTCTGTAGTTTTCCCAGAGCTTTACAAACTGGGCAATCAGTGAAGTCACTATCTTCAATACCCTCAGGTCATCATCCACACTGCCATGTTCTTCAGCATAGATTCTGTCTGCACTGATTACGCCAAGTATCTCGCCCTTCAGTTCAATAGGAATACAGAGAAAAGAGACCCCGTATTTTTCCGGTCTTGAACCTGTCCTGTTCAGAAACTTTGGTTCTTCTCCGATATTAGGTATAAACATGGGGGCGCCTGTCTTGATGACCCTGCCGACAATCCCTTCCCCTATCCGGTATTTACCGCGCTTGATCTCCTCTTTTGTCAGTCCATGGGCGGCTACTATGCGCAGTTCATCTGAAAGCGGGTCAAGCAGAAAGACACACCCCCTCTGCATTTCAAGAAGGCTTCCGAGTATTTTCATTGCAGCGCGGAGGTTTTCTTCAAGGTCAAAAGATGCAGTAAGGACGCGGCTCACTTCGAGGATAGCGCTCAGTTCCCTGTTTTTTCTGACTATCAGTTCTTTTTCTTTATCCATAAAGAGTCTTCATCTGCATTGTTTCTGTGTTAATGGGAATGTAGTGAAAGTGAGGTTGTTCATAAATTGTGTAGCATTCCGTTATGTAATCAAGTTATGATTTGAGCACTGGTTTTGTATGAGGTCGGCACAAAATTGCCGTAGTGCCGTAGCGTTATTTCCTTATTTAAAACAAAAATGTAAGAAAATGTCAAGAAGAGGAGAGTGAGATCAATCAGTGTTGGATATATATGTGCTTCCTGGGCTATAATACGACGTCATGTCAATACTTGCAGATTTTTTAGATGAGCCCAAAATAGCCTACTTCTCAATGGAGATAGGTCTTCGCAAGGAGGTCCCTACTTACAGTGGTGGCCTGGGTGTACTTGCAGGCGACACCATCAAGTCTTCTGCAGACCTGAAACTGCCCCTGATTGCAGTAACCCTGTTGAGCAGGAAAGGTTTTTTTGAACAGGATCTTACACCGGAGGGCAGACAGGTTGAGTACCCCTCGGAGTGGGAACCATCCGACCTGATGGAGCTGCTGCCGGAAAAGGTGACGGTTGAGATTGAAGGCAGAAAGGTTTTTGTCAGGGCCTGGCTCTATTTAGTAAAGAGTATAGTTGGCGGCAGGGTGCCTGTCCTCTTCCTTGATACCGATATGGAGGAGAACAGCCCTGAGGACAGGACAATAACGGATTATCTCTATGGAGGCGACCGTTTATACAGGATAAAACAGGAGATAGTCCTTGGCATAGGCGGGGTCAGGATGCTTAGTGACCTTGGTTTTGAAATAAAGAAATACCACATGAATGAAGGACACGCTGCCTTTCTTACCCTCGAACTCCTCAAACGGTACAGGAGGAGCATTGAGGAGGTGTGGGATGAAAAACTGGTCTGGGATACGGAGAGGATAAGGGAATTGTGTGTCTTTACTACACATACCCCGATAGAGGCCGGACACGACAGGTTTTCTTTTGACCTGGTGGCAAGGAGTCTTGGTGACTTTATCCCACTTGACATACTCAGGGAGCTTGGCGGAGAGGAAGAAAACCTCAACATGACCATCCTTGCCCTTAATCTCAGTGATTATGTAAACGGTGTAGCAAAAAAGCACAGGGATGTCTCCCGGGTTATGTTCCCCGGATATGAGATACACGCCATCACGAACGGTGTTCATTCCTTTACCTGGACATCGGATAACTTTAAGAGACTGTTTGACGGCTATTTCCCCGGCTGGGCCAATGAGCCGGAGCTGCTTGTCCGTGTTGAAAAGATCCCACATAAAGAGATCTGGCAGGCCCATATGGATGCTAAAAAGAGTTTGATAGATTATGTTAATGAGACAACAGGGACGGGTATGGATTATGATACCCTGACTATCGGTTTTGCAAGAAGGGCGACTGCTTACAAAAGGGGCGACCTGCTTTTCCGGGATGTTGAAAGACTGAAAAAGATAGCCGGCGGGAAGGTACAGATCGTTTATGCCGGTAAGGCTCACCCACAGGATGAACCAGGCAAGAAGACGATAGAGAGGATATTTTCCTACATCGGGCAACTTCGGAACGATATAAAGATTACCTATCTGAAAAACTATAACATGGATATTGCACTGAGGATGGTCTCAGGGGTGGATGTCTGGCTTAATACCCCCTTAAGACCACTGGAGGCATCCGGAACGAGCGGCATGAAGGCTGCTCATAACGGGGTGTTGAATTTCAGTGTCCTTGATGGCTGGTGGATTGAAGGATACATTGAGGGATATACAGGCTGGTCCATAGGTGCTGCACCCTCGGAGTTGATCCCTGATGAGAACGTTGCAGATAGAAGGGATTCGGAAGACCTTTACAAAAAGCTTGAACATGAGATTATTCCTCTATACTATAATGACCGTGATGGCTGGATACGGATGATGCAGCACGCCATAGGAAAGATTGCATACTATTTCAATACTCACCGCATGATGCGCCGTTATGTTACAGAGGGGTATCTTTAGCGGCTGGATTTTACCTCTGCTTTTCTCATACGCAGAAACCTGGTAAACACGGTGTCTCTTCGTACTTCAGTCCTGAAACCCATTGATTCAAAGGCATCCCGCGTTTTATCCATCGCCTCTCTTCCAACCTCAATGACAGGTTCATGGATGGAGAGGATGCCGTTGACCTTAACAGCCCGGGCAATATTTTCTGCACCTTCACGTTTCCTCTCTATTTCGTGGAAGGCATAATAAATAAAGGCCACATCGGCAAACTCATCCGGAAGATCAAGCTCTGAGATGTTTCCGTGCAGTATCTCTACTTTCCCGGCACACCCTGCAATGCGCTTTTTCAGTTTCTCCAGCATCCCGTCCTGCAGTTCAACGGCATATACCTTCCTTGCCGTCCGGGCAAGTATCTCGGTAAAAAAGCCGTTTCCCGCCCCTACCTCAAGGACAACGCTCTCTCCGGTAATGCCGGATTCCTCCAGGACCTGCTCCCTGTTGGTCAGCACCTTCCTGACAGGGTTATACAGCATAAACGACAACCACGATGGACAGACCATTTCAAAAGCTCCCTTGTGCCGATGGTTAAATTGTTCCCTTGCCTTTGCTTTAGTAACTCCAAGGTATTATAATTAAAGATTACACAGTAATAAAACCTTAAAGCAAGGAGGAAGTTTTGAACGGGTTCGGTTATCAGAAAAAAAAGGGGGGCAGGATCAAAAAGTTGGCCCTGATCCTGCTGCTCCCATTCATCATACTTGTTCTCTCTTACACGGCATATAAATTATTTCTTATCCCGTCCCCTGTGGTAGAGGGGATAGATGCATTTAAGCTCCTGCCTGCCGACAAAACCATAACGATTCACGGTAAAAACCTGAAATCCATTGAGGTCTCCGTTACCCAGGACCTGAAATCCGTGGAATTGCTACGGGATGAGCCTGCAGGTATGGAGAAGACTTATATCTTGCAGGTAAAACCAAAGGCTCTGGGACTCAGGGACGGCCCTGCAGTTGTTACAGTACAGGCAAGGTCGGGGATTCTAAAGAAAGTAGATTATAAGGTAGATGCAGTGATTGATACAGTGGCTCCAAAACTCAGGGTAGTGGATGCGCCATCAATAGTTTACCCGGGCATGGGTACGGTTGCCCTGCTCAGGGCAGAGGGGGCTGATTCCGTATTCGTAAGGATTGATGAGGGAGAGCCTTTTAAAGCATATAAAACTTCTGCCGGGTCAGGCGGTGATTATGTTGTTTTCTTCCCTGTTCCTTTTGATATAAAAAACAAGGCGGTTTTTTATGCTGTAGCTCAGGACCATGCCGGTAATGAGACCATAAGAACCCTGCCTACTAAGGTGAAGAAGAAGACCTTCAGGCGGTCCTCTATCAGAATAAGTGATGATTTTATAAAGCGTGTGGTTTATCCATTGTTTAATGAAACCGATCTCCCCCCCGACCCGGTCAGTGCCTTCCTCAAGGTCAATGAGAAATGGAGAGACAGGGACGTCAAAAGGCTTGGCGTAATAGGCCGGCAATCTGAACCCCGGATGCTCTGGAAGGGGCGTTTTCTGCAGCTGAAGAATAGTAAGGTTATGGCTGCATATGGAGACAGGAGGGTGTACCTGTATAAGGGAAAACCTATCAGCCGGAGCGTACATCTTGGATATGACCTTGCCTCGGTCGCGAATGCCCCGGTTGGGGCAGCAAATTCAGGTATTGTGAAATTTGCAGGTGACCTTGGCATATATGGAAACGCCGTGATAATAGATCACGGTCTCGGGCTGATGAGTCTGTATGGACATCTATCTGAAATTCTGGTAAAAGACGGACAATCGGTCAAAAAGGGAGAGTTGATAGCAAAGACGGGATCAAGCGGTCTTGCAGGTGGAGACCACCTCCATTTCGGAATCCTTGTCCAGGGAATCGAGGTCTCTCCTTTATATTGGTGGGATCCACGGTGGATAAAGGCCAATGTTGGTTTTATCGGTTCTATGGTCTCAAAAGGCCTCAGGAAAAACCGGTAAAACAGGTGCATGAGCAATAATATTCCTTTCAGAAAGAGCAAAAAAGGGATAGTCCTGAATATCCGTGTTGAGCCCCGTTCCTCAAGGGCCGGGGTAGTCGGTCTGTTGGGTAATGCCCTTAAGGTAAAGCTCACATCAGCCCCTGTGGACGGAGCAGCCAACAAACAGCTTATAGAATTGCTTTCAAAGTTTTTCAGCATTAAAAAAGGTGCAGTTCATATCCTCAGGGGAGAGACCTCCAAAAACAAGGTTGTCGAGATAGAGGGGCTTGAGGAGATGCCCTTGTGTAATCCAGACTAATTGTAATCCAGAGTAATGATCGAGACAGAGAGTCTTCCCTTAAAGGAACCGCCCGTAAGATACCTGCTGAGGTATTTGAAGGAAGAGCCGCTTTCCCCCTTCGACTCTGCCGTTGTTATGCCGACAACAAGGTCTATCAGGCACCTCATCCATTTAATAACCGAAGATTCTCCAGTCCCTGTTGCCCTGCCATATTGCTTTGAGATGAAAGAGTTTACCCTCAGGTGTCTTGACTCAGGCGGCTCAGGTGTTGTTCCGGATGAACTGAGACTCCTTTATCTGCAGGAGGCGGTCAGGGGGCTTGATACAGAGAAACTCCTGAGGCTTTTTGGAAGGGAGCATGCGAGGTACTATAAAGACTTCATGAGGTTTGCCTCAGTCGGCAGGAGGCTGCTGAGATTCTATGAAGAGGTCTTTGCCGAGGGGGTCGGGTTTGAAGACCTCAGGATGAATGCCCTGTACACGGATTACGAAAAGGATGTGATGATACTTGAGGATATTGCATCTATTTACAGGGATATATTAAAGCGAAACGGCCTCATTGACCTGATGTTTCTTAAGGGAGATTTCCTCTCTTCAGGGATGTCACTGTTCTATAGCCCCACCTTCTTAAAAAGGTTTAAAAAGATTTATATCCTCACTGTCGGGAGGCTCAGCAGTTTTGAGTTGAGACTCATGGAAAAGGCCTCGGATATGGTGGATATAAAGGTGCTTCTCCATTATGAAGGTGTTGCGGATAGCGAGATCAAGAGGATATCTCAGTCCCTTGACAGTGAGGCCTCTTTGCCTCCTGAAATACCCGCAGCCCCTTATCCTGCCTTTATTGAGGTTGAAGAGTTTTCACTTCCCGAGGAGCAGGCAGGATTTATAATGGACTCGATCAGGAAGTCAATCGGGATGGGGATAAGCCCTGAGGAGACTGTTGTGGTCCTTCCCGACGATGGGTTAAAGAGAACCCTTTATGCCTTTGACAGAGACGGGATTTTAAATTTTGCAATGGGTTTTGAGTTGAGGGATACGGTCTTCTACTCATTTCTTAAGTCCCTTGAGGCAATGCTCACCTCATATGACGAGAGGGGCACTTATGACACAAGGGCGGCCTTGAACTTCCTGAGCCATCCCTTTATCAGGGGGCTTGCAGGTAAGGGCTATGAACTCTTTATAAGGGATGTAAAGAGGAGGAACAGGCTCTTTGTTGGCCCGGAGGAGTTATGTATGACAGGGGAACTTAAGGAGGTCTGGCAGGAAATTGAAGGGATATTCAGCAGGAAGGCGGGATTTAAAGAGTTCTGCAGCCGTATCAGGGGGTTCATGGGATGGATAATGGAGAGGAATTCCTCATTGATTGAGAGGCTCCGGGAGAGTCCTGAGTTTGTGGGGGGGAAAAAGGTTTTTTTTGAGAGATTGATCATGCTTGGCATGCTTCCATATGAGGTCTTCTGGCCCAAGGGGTCCCCTTTGGGGCATCTCATTTATCTGAATGAATACCTGAAAGGGATCACCTATCCGCATACCTGGGGTGGACCTGTTACAGTGATGGGCATGCTTGAGACGAGGGCGCTGGGGTTCAAGGCTGTTATTATCCCTGATATGAACGAGGAGTTCATGCCCCCGGCAAGTGAAAAAGACATGTTCCTGAATACAGAGATAAGAAAGCGGGTGGGACTTCCGACCTTTCTTGACAGGGAGGCGCTGAGCAGAAGGTATTTTAACGGGCTACTGAAGAAGGCAAGTGCGGTCTTTTTAAGTTATGCCGGCTCCGGGGGGAGGAGGCCGAGGAGCAGGTTCATTGAAGAGATAGCAATACAGCGTGGAGGGGGGCAATTCGAGACAACCCGATCACGCAGTACCGGGAAAGTGGTTCCTTCATTGCCGACTGTCTCTATCCAGGCAAAGTCTTTTGTTCCGGTAAAGGACAGCCATATCCTGAGGTTGATTGAGTTGATGGAGCTGACCCCCACGTCTCTCAGGACTTACAGGGAGTGTAAGTTCAGGTTTTATCTGAAATACATAAGGAAGCTCAGGGAGAAGGAGGAGATATCAGAGGATTTACAGAGGGTCGATATCGGCAATATCTTTCATAGTGCGATAAGGAATGTCTACAGTAAACTATTCTGGAGTCTGGAGTCAGAAGTCGGAAGTCAGAAGTCAGAAGTCAGAAAGCAGGCTGGTCTCTTTAGCCCCCAACCATCTGATTCCCCTGCTATTTTCTGCAGGAAACTAACAAGTGAGCTGAAAGGCGAGGTCCTTAGAGAGGCAGCAAGGTACGATATATTCAGAAAGAGCCCCCATGCAGGGCTTGAGCTTGATGTATTTATTGAGAAGCTGAGGGATTTTGTGGACTCCGAGAAGGCGGTATTTGAGGCAGGATGGATGCCGGCATATCTTGAGTTTCCTGTTTCCATGAAATTGAAAGGGATGAGGTTCAGGGGAAAGATAGACAGGGTTGATATCATGAAGAGCCCTGCTGAGTCCGTGCCAAAGGGTGTTATGAGGGGTGTTATTATTGACTATAAGCTCTCAGAGATAAACGTCAGGGGCAGGACGGTCCTGGATGAAAAGTTTAAAGAGTTTCAGCTTCCCCTCTACCGTCTTATGCTTAAAGAGACGATTAAGGGAATAGACGTGGAGGGCCTTGCATACTATGACCTGAAGCGGAGCTTTCGGCTCAGGAGGGTCTTTGAAGACCTGACGGACGGGGAGTTTACAGGACATATCGAGGGGCTTGTGATGGAATTGAGAGACAGGGAACAGGGCTTTGAGAAGACGGTCCAGGAAAGAAACTGCAAGTACTGCTCTTATACGGATATATGCTGGTGAATATGGATAGAGGCGCACTCGATATACTCTCCCCGAACAAGAGCATAGCCCTTAAGGCATCTGCCGGAAGCGGCAAGACCTTTAATCTGAGCCTCAGGGTGGTGAACCTGCTTTTAGAGGGTGTCGAGCCTGACAGGATACTCTGCCTTACCTTTACAAACAAGGCAACCAATGAGATGTATGAGCGGATAATCAAAACCCTCACATATCTTGCACATGAGCTTCCGGAGGAGAGCGGGCAGGGGTCCCTGCAGGCCCCCCCAAAAGAGGAAGCACTCATGCTTGCAGAGTACTGGATGCAGCGGGGAGTGGGTAAAGACCATGCCGAGGTCCTGAGGTATTTAAGGAAAAAGGCGGGAAGTATATATGAAGGGGTTGTCAGGGAGATTTCACGGCTGAGGGTTTCTACGATAGACGGCTTTTTTAACTCCGTTCTCAGACTCTTCCCCTTTGAGGCGGGGGTATTGCCGGACTTCAGGATAATCACGGAGTCCGAAGAGGACGGGATTTACAGAAGGGCCTATGATGAATTTATTACAGGAATTCGTTCTGATGATTCCATGAAGCAGATCCTTACAAACCTCGTGCTGCTGAGCGGCTCTGCCGAACTTTCACCCTTCAGGGTTCTTGATGGTTATTTCAGGGAAATGCTTTCGATAAGGACGGAGATTGAGGAGAGAGAGCAGGAAGTCAGGAGTCAGGAGTCAGAAGCTGGAAGTAAGAAGCAGGAAGTAAGAGGGCTGCTTGAAGAGTTTGATGTGCTGAGAGGGCTTGAGAAGAAGGTGAGGGCTGATGCAGCCTCTCTTGCCGGAAGGATGAGACGTCTCTATCCGGACCTGGGCAGGATGGCGGGTTCAGAACTTAAAAAATATGAAGAATCCCAGATAAAAGACCTGCCTGCCCTTACGAGCCTTGCAAAGGAGCAGTATACGGATTACAGGTATTTTTCCTCCCTTGAGTATTTACCGCAGATGCAGGATACCTTTGATCTGCTTAAGGAGGAGATGAGGGATTTCTTTAGATATAAAAACCGTATATTTCAGCGCATAACCCTTTACCTCTTCATGAGGTTCCTTCAATACCCGGACAGGACAAAGCAGAACCTCAACGCCCTGAGTTTTAATGATGTCACGAGGATATGTTATAACCTCCTTATCGGTAACGCACTGATAGATGAAAGTCCTGATTATTTTTACTTCCGCCTTGACAGCAGGATAGAGCATCTCCTGATCGATGAGTTTCAGGATACAAGCATTGTCCAGTGGAAGATTTTAAAACCCGTTGCAGATGAGCTGACCTCAGGAATGGGTCAGAAGGAGAGGGCAGGATCTTTTTTCTATGTTGGTGACCCAAAACAGTCTATCTACAGGTTCAGGGGTGGTGAGAGCAGGCTCTTTGATGCCGTGCTTTCCCATTATCCTGAAAAGCTGAAGGCCCGGAGCCTCAGGAGAAATTTTCGTAGCGGCAGGGTTATCGTGGATTTTGTCAACAGGGTTTTTTCCGATGTCTCATCACACTACGGATACGACTATGAGGAGCAGGAATCCACACTCGATCGTGAAGGGTACGTTGACGTGAGGTTTATCACAAGGGGAAAGGGAGCTGCTTCAAACCTGGCTTGTTTCACGGAGTTGAAGATGCAGACAGTGCTCTCTTTTGTGGAGACACTCCTCAACCGGGGTGGTATTCTTCCGGTCGATATAGCCATACTCTGTCAGAAAAACAGGACCTGCGAGGAGTATGCCGGGTTTTTAAGGGGCCGGGGATACGATGTGCTGACAGAGTCCTCAGAGGGTCTTTTAGAGCAGCCTTCAGTCAGGGCGGTAATGAACCTGTTAAGATGGCTTTCAGACCCTAAACAGGCAGTCTACCTCTTCGGGTTCCTCTTCACGGTTGAAGGTCTCCTTGATGAGGAAGGTGTCAGGCGGTTCTTTCATAAAAGCCCGTCCCGGGGTAATCTTTCTGCTGTATCACCTGCTATTTCGGAGAAACTCTCCAGGGTGCAAAGTGTTTCGGGTCTGATACCCGTTTACAGGCTTGTAGAAAGGATTATCGGGGAGTTTGACCTGAACAGGGCCTTTAATTACGACCCCAACCTTCTCTATCTTACAGGTATGGCGGCCTCAAAGGAGATTTCAGATCTACTGAGCATTGAGGATTTAATAGTCTTTATGAATAGCCGTTCCTCCACAAAGGCCCTTATCCCTTCAGGTGTCTCAGAAAAGTCAGTTCGGCTTATGACCGTTCATAAGGCAAAGGGGCTTGAGTTTCCATATGTAATCCTGCCTGAACTGGATATCAGGATGACGTTTGATGCCAGGAATACACCGATCATAATCGACCATAACGAAGATATGACGGTAAAGGGGCTGTACCTTAGCGAGAACAAAAACATTGCCTCCCTTGTTCCCGGGCTTAACGACGTACGGGTTCGGGAGGAGGCGAGGGTCATGACGGACCGCCTGAATTATCTCTACGTCGCCCTGACAAGGGCAAAGGCCGGACTCATGGTGGTTGCGGAGAAGTCGGAAGTATCATCAGACACCCGGCAGTTGTCTGATATTCTTTGCAGGGTTCTGGAGACAGGGGGGCAGGAGGTAGTCAGCAAATACCGGTCCGGCTCTCTCCCTGATGAAAAGAAAGGGTTGGCAGTGACCGTTATTGATAGAGATGCCCCCTCTATCGGACCCGTTTCCTTTGCCGGGAAGGAACTCTCCCTGAAAGATATGATCCAGGGAGTTCCTTCGCGTATTGAGCCCCCCTCTCTGGATGATGAGGGGGATATAGAGAACCCTGATGAATACAGGGACAGGCTTTTCGGAGAGGCGTTTCATTACGCTGTAGAGATGTTGAAGGATTTTTCTGCAGATTCAATCCCAGGAGCAATTAACAGGGTCAGGCAGAGATATGTATCGCTGGATGAGGGTGCAATAATGTCCATTAAAAGGCGACTGTCAAGCCTTGTTGGCAACAGCGGTTTCCTTGACCTCTTACACGGACAGGCCCGGTTGCCTGAGGTCCCTTTTGCAAAAAGTGACTCCCTGTTCAGGGTTGACTTACTTGTCTTTGATGGTGAAATAATAAGGGTTATGGATTTTAAAACAGGTCATGACGTCTCACTTCCGGAGGGATACATAAAGCAGGTCGGTAATTATATGCAGATAGTGAGGGAGTGCTTCAGAAAGGGTGTTTCGGAAGTGGAGGGGTACCTTGTATTTGCAGGGGAGGATACCGTGGGAGTGCAAGAGGTATAACTACAGTAAACCATGAAGAAAACTAAATAGTGTCTGTGTATAAACTACAGTAATTTGTCATTCCCGCAAGTGAAGCGAGTCGGGAATCCTTCTTAAAGAACGATTCCGGACAAGCCGGAATGACAGAAGAACGCCAACTGTTTCGAGGTTATAGACAGACTCTATATAAACCCTTTAGAAGGTTGTGAGGTGTAATATGATGAGAAGGCTAACGGTTGTATTTTGTATATCGCTCTTTTTTACTCTTTTGATGGTTGGTTCGTGTGCTTCTGTTCCTGTTATTCCGAATGAAACAATAGTTGAAGGTGCGGTATCCGAGTATGCAATTGTTTCCTCGAGGCTGGCAGGTATTCAGCCTGAACAGGTCCTCTACAGAATAACCATATACATTGAGACGACTAAAGCCGTTGGTAATGGACCGGACTTCCTCAGGGACAAGGTTGGAAAGGATATCCCTTTTTACACAAAGAAGAAACTGCCTCCGCAGTTGTTTGGCAGGAAGGTGCGGGCAAGGGTGCAGTACAGGGGTGATGAAAGGGGAGGGCTCTTCTGGGTAAGGGATGTTGAGGTGAGATGAGATGAGGACAGAATTGATTAGAGTTGTTCTCTGTGTATCCCTGCTCTGTTTTTTTATCGGACTCCTGGGAATGGAAGAGGCCGGAGCGGTTGTAGCTGCCCCGGTTGCGCAAATGCTCAGGCAGGCCGACGGGACAGAGTTTCCTGCCCGGCAGTGGGGTGATGAGTGGTCGCATGGCTGGGAGACTGAAGATGGTTATACCGTCATCCGTGATAAAGTTACGGGAAACTGGATTTACGCCACTACAGACGCTAAGGGAAGGCTTGCAGGCTCTTCCCGGGTTGTTGGAATTGAACTCCCCGTTGGTTTAAAAATACATCTCAGGCCGGCTAAAAAAGCCGCGCTGAAAACCTCTCAGAGCAAGGTAGTAAAGTTCGTCAATACGCCTCAAAGGGTGGTGCCTCCCTCAGGGATTGCGAATATCCCCGTCATCCTCATAAATTTTAAGGATACAACAACGACATACAACCCCCAGGATTTTGATACACTCCTTTTTGGTACGGGAAACAAGAGCATGAAGGACTACTACGAGGAGGTCTCATACGGTGCTTTCAGTATATCCCCCGGGCCAGCCGGAGTTGTGGGCTGGTACACGGCTGCAAATAACCATGACTACTATGGCACTAATAATGCACAGGGAAAAGATACGTGGCCCGGTGATCTCGTTTACGAGGCTGTTGTGGCAGCAGATGCCGCGGTTGATTTTTCCGCTTATGACTCCGACGGGGACTGCTATGTGGATGTAGTGGGGATAGTCCATCAGGGTACCGGCGAGGAGTCCGGTGAATCCTCAAAAGATATATGGTCCCATAGCTGGGACCTCAACAGTGCCCGGAACGCCGGGTACAGTAACTACGGTGCCTATACCACAGACGATTCGGATACTGCCTGCCCGGACGGTTATATTGTCAACGACTACATTATCATGCCTGAGCTTTACCTGACCACACCTTCGGTCACCAAGTCAACGATAGGTGTCTTTACCCATGAGTATGGCCATGCCCTGGGGCTACCCGACCTTTACGATACTGACGGCAGTTCATCAGGTATAGGCAGGTGGGGTCTGATGGGTTCCGGGACATGGAATTATGTGTCAACTCTTGGGGATACCCCTGCACTTATGTCGGCATGGAGCAAATACTTCCTTGGCTGGGTTACACCAACCCAGGTTACAGACAACCTCAGTAATGAGTTCATAGATGCGGCGGCCACAAGTGCTGATGTCTATCAACTTCTCCCCGGGAGTCCGGCTACCGGTGGTGAATATTTCCTGGTTGAAAACCGCTATCGTGCAAGTGGCACTTTCGATGAGGGATTGCCGGGAGAGGGTCTCGCCGTATGGCATATAGATGAGAGCAAGCCGGACAATAACCATGAATGTTCTCCACCCGCTGACTGTTCGAAAAATCATTACAAGGTCTCACTCGTGCAGGCCGACGGTAATTGGGACCTTGAGAGGGGTAATAACAAAGGGGATGACGGCGACCTTTATCCCGGCTCTGCAAATAATACGGCTTTTACAGGTGCCAGCACTCCGGCCAGTCAGTTATATAGTGGCCTGAGTAATATAGCTGATGTAACTTCAATCAGTCCTTCTCAATCAACCATGACGGCAACACTTTCAGTGCATCCAAACATATCGGTTGATCCATTATCAATCGATTTTGGAAACGTAGAATTGAGTGATAAGCCTGTGCCCCGTAGCGTAACTATCACCAACTCAGGACAAACAGACCTGGTGATAGGCATGATCAGCCTTGAAGGTACAGGAGTGCAGGATTTTGTCATCCGGCAGGATGAGTGTTCAAATCTGACCTTAACGCCCCGGGAAAACTGTAAGGTTGAACTACTCTTTTCAGCAACATCATATGGACTAAAGAATGCAACTCTCTCTATACCATCAAATGACCCTGACACACCTGATGCAGGTGTAGCACTGAAAGGCCTGGCGGAAAACCTTGGTGATAATTGGGACTGTTTTATCGCGACAGCGGCATATGGCAGTTACCTTGACCCACATGTCAGGGTTTTAAGGAAGTTCAGGGACAGGTGGCTGATTCCGGACCTCAGATTCCGGATTTCCGATCTCAGAATTGAGATTCCCAATGTTATTGGAAGGAAATTTGTGAGGCTCTACTACAGGTATTCTCCGCCTGTAGCCTACTACATACGGAAGCATGAGGGCCTGCGGGTGGTTACCAGGTGGGCATTGACGCCCCTTGTTTACGGGATAAAATATCCCGGCGCTGTAATTGCTGCCGGAATGATCCTTGTCGTACTTGTAATAATACGTAGAATACGTAGAGCAGCAGAGCCGTAGAAAACTTTTTTATTAAAAACCCCACCGCCGTGTGCTGAGTCATAACTTGCCGGCGGTGGGGTCAGGAAGAAAGATACCCCTTCTACGGAACCTTTATGGAGTCACGCGTCTCTATGTTGACATCAGGGTTATATGCCCAACCACTCAACGTTACATCTCTTACAGTGAAGGTAAAGGTTGTTCCGCTTGCCGCTCTTCTTACCCCGTCGGAGACCAGGGTTACCTTTCCTGCCGTATTTGTTGTGCCATAGTCGGAATCAGATGTGGCCCCGCTCCAGTAACCGGAGACTCTTGCTCCGGCAACCGGAGACCTATTGGCATCCACAATGGTTACAGTCGCCAATGCAGAGGTGAGTCTCCTTCTGGATGTTGTCTGGAGTGCCATGTCAATTCTTGCTACATGAATGGAAGGCTGTTCAATAATGTCCGTAATGGTAACCGTAACGGTCCTTGAGTTATCCGAGGTATTTGCCTCTCCTGCGACTACTGAGGCGTCGGCCTTCAGGAGATGGTTTCCCAAGGTGGCATTGACGGTATCCCAATAAAAGGTCTCTGTTGTTGAGGCACCTGAAGTCAGAGTAACTGATCTGGAGCCTATCTCCACGCTGTCTGTGACATCCGTTAGAGTTAATGAGAAGGTTTCATAGAAATTGCCGGGGTTTGCTACGGTTACCTCAATAGATACCGGGTCTCCCGAGAGTGCTGAGGCAGGAGCAGTTATCCTGGTAACTGCAATATTATGGATCGGTTCTGCCGTGTATCCCAGGGCTGCAGCGGCATCCACCCTTCCCCATCCATAAGTCTTGTCCCATCCCGGTGCCCCCAGGTCTTTGGCTGTGCTCTGCAGGACTTGCCTGACATTATCCGGCCCGGTAACACCGGAAGCAATTACAAGTGCGGCAACCCCGGCTACATGCGGACTGGCCATGGAGGTGCCCTCGTAGTAATAATAACCCCAATCAGTGGGGCTGCTTCCAAAGGTCTGCTGAAGGATACCGTCTCCGTATCCATCGCCATTCTGGTCTACATTTGTATCTCCTCCCGGAGCGACCAGATCCAGGTCAGGGCCGTAGTTGGAATAATAAGCCAGCGTTTCGTCATACCGGGTAGCGCCTACTGCAATGACATAAGCATTATAAGCAGCAGGATAGCTGATAACGTCTGAACCGTCATTCCCGGCCGCAGCTACTATTGTCACTCCTTTTTTGTAGGCATAAGCAAGTGCATCCTTCAGGGTAGTGGATGCACTGGACCCTCCTAAACTCATATTGATTACATCCGCACCGTTGTTGGCGGCAAAATAGATGCCATCCGCAATCTCGGTATAGGTGCCGGACCCCCTGCTGTCCAGGACCTTAACCGGCATAATAGAAGTATTAAAGGCTATCCCTGCCACACCGGTATTATTGTTTGTGCTCTGAGCTATGGTTCCCGTAACATGGGTTCCGTGCCCTTCGTCGTCATTAGGGTGAGAGTCATTATTGACAAAATCATAACCGGGTACGAAATTTGTTTCAGCCAGGTCAGGCGCCTGTTCATAAGTTATAGTCCTGTTCCTTCCTCTTGCAGAACTGTCAATATAGTCCTCATAAGCCACACCTGTATCTATTACCGCAACTACCACGCTGCTGTCCCCTGTGCCGACCTCCCAGGCGGATTTCATATTGATTCCGCCGTACTTATCATTATAGAAATTCCATTGGTAGGGGTATAAAGGATCATTGGGTGTCCAGAAGGCGTGGGCGATATAGTTTGGTTCTGCATATTCAACGTAGGGGTTTTTATTGTAAATCTTTACCAGTTCTTCAACGGTCTCTCCGGCAGGGACCTTGAGACGTCTGAATTTTCCCTGTTTGCTCACGTAAAAGGCTGATGTGCCGTGTCCCTGGTTTATTTTTTTGATCGTTCCCTCAGAGACCCCTGCCTTGAATTTAACGACAATCTCATCCTTCACAAAAGGACCCTGACCGAAACTTGTGCCTGCAAACCCTAAAACAAGGAAACTCACCAGCGCTGCAAACAGAATCCTTCTTATGCTTTTCATTTCCCTTCCTCCTCCGATAATGTTGCCGAGATTAGACCACAGAACCTTGTGGTTATATTGTTCTGTTTTTTTTAGGAATTTTGACAGTAACACTTCGTGATTTTTGTTTATCTGCAAACACTGCTATTATTTTATACTGCTATTATTTTATTTTATATTATATATCATATCTTATAAATTTGCCTGTTTACGCTGCAGGCAGGCCCTTATAATTTTTGCCTCTTCAAAGCTTACCGTACCATCGAAATGTTCGACAACAGGCCTCAGATTCCAGACCTGGAGGGTTAAAAAAAGCTTTTCCACGCTATTTCGCTTTTGAGGGTCAACAATCCGATTTATATCAATGTCACGGCCATCCCTTATCATCTGTTCAAGATGTCCTGAGATTGTAGATATCGAGAGATTACGTGTCTCTGCAATTCTTTCCAATGACAGACCCTCTCTGAAAAGCTCATATGTCTTTTCAACGGTCTCCCCCTTTACCTTTTTCTGTGAGGGATTGACGGGTAAGGCAGGATAGTCCTTATCAGGGACCGGGATGCCGGGGGTTTCGTCCAGATATGTCTGAATCTCCATTATGAAATCGTTTCCGTAGCGTTCAAGCTTGGCATCCCCGACCCCGCTGATTCTTTTCATGTCCGGCAGTGTTGAGGGATAATACCTGCACATCTCATGAAGGCTCCGGTCTGAAAATATTATATACGGAGGGACCTGCTGTTCTTCGGCAAGGGTTTTACGCAAAACCCTGAGCCTCTTGAAGAGATCCTTATCAAAGGGCTTAAATTCATTGTCTTGTGCAGTCCGGCGACTTGTCCTTGTTTCTTCTCTTTTCAATGCCGTAAGTTCCTCTTTTCCGTAGAGTACGCTTTGACCTTTTTTCGTAAGTTTCAGTACCGGATACTTATCACCCTCCTGATGTATAACGTCCTGGGCAAGGAGTTCATCAAGGAGGAACCTCCAGTGATTTTTATCCTTGTGACTGCCGGCACCGTAGGTTTTTATGGTGTTGTGCTGAAGCTCACGGATACGCTTTGTATTAGCGCCTGTAACAATATCAATGATATGCCTGATTCCGAAGCGCTGACCTGTTCTTGACATGGCAGACATCAGTATCTGTGCATCAATCGTGATATCAACCTTTTCAACAGTGCCGGTGCAAATATCGCACGCCCCGCAATTTTCGTCCCCGTATTCCTCTCCAAAATATCCAAGGAGGTGTCTGCGCCTGCAGACATTATGTGATGCATACCTTGCCATCTGATTCAGTTTCTCTGTGGCGATTGTCCGTTCCTTGTCTTCAGGTATCTGATCAATAAAATATCTGATTTTCGGGATGTCTCCCCTGCTGAAGAAGAGGATGCACCAGGCAGGCTCACCGTCACGCCCGGCTCGTCCTGTCTCCTGGTAATAGCTCTCGATATTTTTCGGCAGATCAGCATGGATGACGAAACGGACATTTGACTTGTCTATTCCCATACCAAAGGCAATTGTTGCCACAATTACCGTCAATTCATCCCTGCTGAAGGCCTCCTGATTCCTCTTCCTTTGATCAGGCGTCAATCCTGCATGGTAGGGCAGGGCCTTAATGCCGTTGGCTGTCAGAAAATCAGCCGTTTTGACAACGGAATCACGTGTAGTGCAGTAAATGATGCCGGACTCATCAGTATGCCCGCCGAGAAATTCCAGTATCTGTGATTCTATTGCAGTCTTTTCTGTTACCCGGTAAAAGAGGTTCTGACGGTTAAATGAGGCACGCACCGTATATGGTGATCTGAGGCCGATCTTATTGATAATATCTTCCTGAACCCCGGGGGTGGCTGTGGCCGTAAAGGCTGCAACCGGAACATTGGGGAAGACGTTGGTAATACTGGAGAGTCTCAGGTAATCAGGGCGGAAGTCGTGCCCCCACTCAGAGATGCAATGTGCCTCATCTATGGCAAAAAGGGAGACGGGGATGGTTTTCAGTGTTTCAATAAAATCAGGCATTGCAAAGCGTTCAGGTGCAATGTAGAGGAGCTCCAGGGCATGACTCCTCAGCCTTTGGTAAACTTCGGACATTTCCCGGGGTTTGAGGGAGCTGTTTATAAAGGCCGTGGAGATGCCGTTTTCCAGGGCAGCATCAACCTGGTCCTTCATCAGGGCAATAAGGGGACTTATAACAACCACTGTCCCTTGCATTATCCTGGCGGGTAATTGATAGCAAAGCGATTTTCCGCCCCCGGTAGGCATCACGGCAAAAGCATCCCTGCCCTTCAGGATATTCTTTATAATCTCTTCCTGGTTCGGGCGGAAGGCCTGAAAACCAAAAACCCTTTTTAGTGTGTCAAGCATGGTTACCTCTAAATTCAACCAGATTTGTAGGATTTCACCCTTGTCAGCATGAGGAGAGCAATTGAAGAAAATTCATTAACTCGATAAAAATTCATTAATACAGTCTGAAATCTCTTGCCTGTCAGATTAAAGGCCGGAGCTTGATGAACCGTATATTAAGGTATCGAAAATGAATTTTTTCAATTACTCTCCTCATACTTTCCTTAATCAAGGTTTATATACACCCGGACCCAGCTATAAAAAGCCTTAATCATGGAAAGGAAGCGATATGACAGACTCTGAACGGTTTTAATTATCACTTTTGTCTCACCTGGATGGTGAGACAAAAGTGATAATTACCTCGGAGTCCCGGTCGGATGCCGGGACGAGAATGAGTTTAGAGTCTGTCATATCGCTTCCAACAACCTTTTATTACTGGATTCGGTATGTTTTGTTACGAGAGCTGTTTTTTCACAAAAGACAGCAGTCCTCCGGAAAGCAGGAGGTCACGCTCACGCTCACTCAGGTCAGTGAAGACAGTAAAATCCAGACCCTTTGTAATGTTATTCACCCTGTATTCCTGGTTTGTGATAAGGGAGTCCCCGAGACCGGGAATGCTTAACACATCCCCCTCGTCTGTTGTATCCATATCCCCGGGGTTGGTGAATATCAGGGGAAGTATACCGAAGTTTATCAGGTTTGTCCTGTGAATCCTTGCAAAAGACTTTGCAATCACTGCATGGATGCCGAAATACATCGGGGCAATGGCGGCATGCTCCCTTGAGGAGCCCTGTCCATAGTTTTCGCCGCCTGTGATTATCCCGCCACCGTGCTCTTTTGCCTTTTTGGCCCTTTCCGCAAAGCTTGAATCAATATTATAGAAGACATACTCCGAGATTGCCGGGATATTTGACCTGAACGGCAGTATCCGGGAACCTGCAGGCATTATATCATCCGTTGTAACATTGTCTCCAAGCTTTATGAGTACCTCAGCCCGTATCTCATCCTTAACAGGCTCTTTAAGGGGTACCTCTTTTATATTCGGTCCCTTTATTATTTCAACTCCGGAGCCGTCATCCAATGGTGCAAGGAGCATATTGTCATTAATAAGGGCGGCCTCGGGTTCGTTAAACTCATCCACCACAAGGCCTGTCTCCGCCGGATCTACTATCTCCCCCTTTAGTGCCATCACCGCACAGGCGAGGGGATTGGCAAGGAAGACAAAGGCATCCTTGTTGCCGCAGCGGCCCCTGAAATTCCTGTTGTAAGACCTTACGGAGACATGTCCCGTGCCGGGAGACCCTCCCATACCGATACAGGGACCGCATGAGGCCTCAAGCATCCTTGCCCCGGCTGCTATCATATCCGACAGGGAGCCATCCCTTGCAATCATCTCATAGACCTGTTTTGACCCGGGATTTATATGAAGGCTTACATGCTCTGCAACCCTTTTCCCTCTCAGGATCGAGGCAACCGCCCGCATCGCCTGATAGGAGGAATTTGTACAGCTGCCGATACATACCTGGTGTACCTTCCTGCCCGGGATATCCCTGATGCGGACAACATTGTCCGGACTATGTGGTTGGGCGATCAGTGGCTCAAGGCTGCTCAGATCGATCTCGACAACCCCGTCATATCCGGCGCCTTCGTCAGCCCTGAGTTCCGACCAGTCTTCACCCCTGCCCTGTGCCCTGAGGAAGTGTGCTGTTCTTTCATCAGCCGGAAAGACTGATGTGGTAGCGCCAAGCTCTGCGCCCATGTTTGTAATGGTTGCCCTTTCTGTGACATTGAGGTCAGCGACCCCCGGGCCGCCATACTCAAAAATCTTTCCCACACCGCCCTTGACTGTAAGCCGCCTCAGGAGTTCAAGGATGACTTCCATGGCCGTAGCCCAGGGTCTTCTTAGCCTGCCTGTAAGCCTGACAAGTACCACCTCCGGCATCTTTATCTCAAAGGGCATCCCCGCCATGACCGTGGCGGCATCAAGCCCGCCAACCCCGATGGCTATCATCCCCATACCGCCGTTTGTCGGTGTATGGCTGTCGGTTCCAAGGGCAATCCAGCCCGGCCTTACAAACCTCTCAAGATTTACCTGATGACATATGCCGTTGCCCGGCTTTGAAAACCAGGCCCCGAATCTTGCTGCTGCGGTCTGCAGAAAAAGGTGGTCGTCCGGATTCATGTGATTGGACTGGAGCATATTATGGTCAACATAGCTTACCGCAAGGGGGCCCTTTATCCTTTCAAGCCCCATGGCCTCAAACTGGAGCCAGGCCATGGTGCCTGTGGCATCCTGCGTATAGACCTCATCCACTTTCAGGGAGACAGGTTCACCCTTTTTAAGGGTACCCTTTACAAGGTGAGATTTAAATATCTTCCGTACAATATTCCCCCCCACATCTTCCTCCATAAAAAAGAATTTTTTATTGTCTAAATCAGTTAAAAATGCTATACTCAGCTTAAGTTTTGTGACAGGCCGATTTATTTTAACACTTAAATGCATATTATGACCATGTGCCGGTCTAAAATATACCGATAGTTTCTAAAAGATATTTTAAAATTCAAAGGAGGTTTTAAGTGAAAAAAATTGGTTTTTTAATCCCCTTACTGGTAGTCTTTACGGTCTTGTTTATCTCACCGGTCAGAACCTATGCACTTGGTCTTGAGGCAGCAGCAGGATACTGGAATCAGGCCCCATCAGGTGATCTGCAGTACAGTACCCTGGGTAAGGGAACCGACCTTAATCTTAAGGAAGACCTCAACTTTGACAGCAAGGCCAGACCCTACATCCGGGTAAAGGCTGACCTGCCCCTCTTTCTTCCAAATATCTACTTTATGGCAACCCCGATGAAGTTTGAAGGTCAGGGGATCAAGGATTTCAAGATTACATTCGGTGATAAAAAGTTTGATGCAAAGATTCCGTTTAATTCAGTGCTGAAGGCGGACCAATATGACATTGCGGTTTATTATGCCCTGCCCTTTCTTAACACTGCCACTGCCGGCAGTCTCAATGTGGAATTGGGCTTAAATCTAAGAATTATTGACTTTGAAGCAAAGATTAGCCAGGGAGCCCAGTCGGAATCTGTAAACTATACCCTTCCGATCCCCATGATCTATGCCGGAGTTCAGCTAAAGCCTGTTGATTTGTTCAGCCTTGAGGCGGAGATAAGGGGAATTGCATACGGTTCAAACAGCTATTATGACCTTATAGCCAGGATGAAGGTGAAACCCGTAGGCCCTGTCTTTATTGCCGGCGGATACAGATATGAAAAGATCAAGATAGACCATAATGACGTAAAGGCATCTATGGAATTTAAAGGACCATTCATAGAGGCCGGTGTAAGCTTCTGATTGCAGTGATCCTTCAGGCAAGAAACAGACCCTCCGGAATATCCGGGAAGTCTGTTTCTTTGTTGTAAGAGGTCTGAGGGCTCTAACTGCCGGTTGCAAGCCGGCAATCCCTTCCGGGCAATTTTCATATTTTCTTCATCTTTTTGTGTAAATATTTTTAGGTAAGGGTTGATCAAACTATATCAGGAGTAAAAGAAGAGGGGATTAGTTAGGGGGGTATGTCCAAAAAGGGCAAACAGAGAAACAGGAAGCAAAAGGTTTCAGCCAGGAAAAGCAAAGCCCCTGTTATGTGGATTGTCTTTGCCCTTGCAGGGCTCATACTTGTACTTGCTGTCTCCGGCAAAATCCCTTTTACCAACTCGCAAAAAAACAACGGAAAATCTTTTCATGTCAAAGGGGGAGAGACACGTCCTGTCATAGACCCTTCAATGTTTACAGGTCTGACCCGTGCAGCCTATGCAGCAGCCCAGGAAAATCCGAAGGTTTTGGACCAGGTCTACTGCTACTGCTACTGCAGTGAGCCGCCATTTTATCACAAGAGCCTCCTGAGCTGCTTTACTGGAAATCACGCGGCAGGTTGACTGCTCTGTCAGAAGGAGGCCTTGAGGGCATCCCAGGTTTACAAGGAAGGTAAGAAAATCGAGGATGTCAAGGCTACAATAGACAGGGAATTCGGGATGTAGGATTCAGGCATGCCTTTGGGTTTCAGTTTGGGATGTGCTGAGTATGTGTTTGATGAGGCTGAGTCTCTCCCTGAGACTGAGTTCAAAGTAAACATTACTCTCCATCAGGATTCCTACAACCTCTTTTGCCTCATGTAAGACCATAATAAACACACTCCTTGATTATTTTATCGGCTGTTAGAATAAAAAATTTAGCAGCAATTTTTATGCCATAGTTTTGTAATTTCAGTGCAATCCCGGCTTGATTAATCCAAGAGGCCAAAAACATGCACTCTTTGAACCCCGTATGTTAACATATTAACCATGCGTGCATATGACATTATAAAAAAGAAGCGGGACGGGGGATGCCTGAACAAAGAGGAGTTTCAGTTCCTCATAAAGGGATACCTCTGTGAGGAAATACCCGATTACCAGGTATCGGCGTTTTTAATGGCCTCATTCCTCAGGGGGCTTAATGATGAAGAGATCATATTACTTACGGATGTAATGCTCCGTACAGGACAGATACTCGACCTTACCGAGATGGATGACCCCAGGATAGATAAACACTCAACGGGTGGGGTCGGTGACAAGATAAGCATCATCCTTGCACCCCTTGTTGCGGCTGCAGGTCTTAGCGTGCCCATGATATGCGGCAGGGGCCTTGGTTACACGGGGGGCACACTCGATAAACTTGAATCCATCCCGGGGTTCAGGACGGAGATGAGGATTGCTGATTTCAGAAATATACTCTGGGAAACAGGAGTTGCAATGATGGGGCAGACAGAAGATATCGCCCCGGCAGATAAAAAGCTTTATGCATTGAGGGATGTTACGGCGACTGTAGAGAGCATCCCATTTATTGCATCAAGTATTATGTCGAAAAAACTGGCGGAGGGCCTTAATGGGCTGGTGCTTGATGTAAAGGTTGGTTCCGGGTCCTTCATGAAGACCATGGAAGATGCTGAGGCACTAGCCGCCACCCTGACCAATACAGGCAACTCTTTTGGGGTCAGAACAGTAGCAGTAATTACAGACATGGATGAGCCCCTGGGCAGGACCGTGGGTAATTCACTTGAAATCAAGGAGTGTATAAATGCACTGAAAGGCCGGGCGGATGGGGACCTCCTTGAAGTGACGCTAACACTCGGCGCGTGGATGCTTTATCTCGCCGACTGGGTGGAAAAGGCCGTTGACAATCCCAGGACAGTGGTTCCGCGGATTACGGCTATAGATGAAGGAGCACTTTCGGAGAAACGTGTGGAGCTTGAAGAGTTGATTGGCTCAGGTAAGGCCCTTGAAAGCTTTATGGAATTTGTAGAGCGCCAGGGGGGCAATTCCGAGATAGTTGCAAACCCTGGATTATTGCCTGGTGCTGCTCACATAAAGCCGGTTCAGGCTGGTTCAGGTGGATACATACAAAGGGTGGATGCCGGGAAGGTGGGCACTGCCTCCATGCTCCTTGGGGCAGGCAGGCAGAGGCTTGAAGACAGGATTGATCATGGTGCAGGTATTATACTGAACAGGAAATCCGGTGCCACTGTGCAGGAGGGAGACACTATTGCTGTCCTTCATTATAATGATGAAAGGGAACCCAACCTGGCCGAGGCATTTCAGCTTGTGAAAGAGGCCTTTGAGGTAGGAGCGGAACCGCCGGAGCCAAAAAGAATGATTAAAAAGGTAGTACTCTAACCCCCGGAAATCTGTAATGCCTGCTACAGCAGACCGTTTTCATAAAAACTGTAGTGTCCGTCTCTTGTAATAATAAAGTGATCGTGGACCTTGATCCCCATCTCTTCAGATGTATTCTTAAGGCGTTTTGTCAGTTCAATATCACTCTTTGATGGTTTCAGGAGGCCACCCGGATGATTATGTACGAGTATAATGCTGACGGCCTTATGTCTCAGGGCGTATTCCAGAACCTTTCTCGGGTACACAACAGCCTGGTCGACCGTCCCCTCCTGAATAACCTCTTCCGACAGGACCTCATTCTGTGAGTTTAGATAAATAACCCTGAACTGTTCATCCCTCAGCCACCCCATTGAGACCCTGCAATACTCCACCACTGCCTCCGGAGAAGAGATCTTTACCTTATGAAATGTCCGCTCCTTTACGCAGAGTTCCATAAGTGACTGCATAAGATTTATCAGGATTGCTGTCTTCTCACCTACCCCTTCAATCTCTTCAAGCTCGTGAATCTCTGCCCCGAAAACCCCTGATATCCCTTTAAACCTTTTAAGGAGTGCCTTTGCAACGGGTTTTCTGTCTTTCCGTGCAACACCATAGGTGAGCAGCAACTCAAGGGCCTCATAGTCCTGAAGGCCCTTTATACCGTTTTCAATAAACCTCTTCTGGAGGCGACTCCTGTGTCCGAGATAATGGGAGGCGCTGTCATTGGGTTTCATTAATTCTGTAATCCACAAAGACCTTCAGGTCTTCCCTTAGTGTGTGATAGACGGAACAATACTTTTCATGGGATAAAGAGATCGCCCTCTGCACTTTTTTCTCTGTTATGCCATCCCCTGACAGGTGAACGGTCATCCTGATTGTCTTGAAGTACTGAGGCGGGGTGGGGTTTCTCTCTCCCTCCAGGTCGATCTTAAAACTTTCCAGCTTGCACTTCATTTTCCGGAGAAAGGAGACCATGTCAATACCCATACAGCCGGTAAGGCTCAGGAGCAGACTCTCTGTGGGCATGCAGCCCCACTCGACCCGGGCGTCGAAATCTATCTCATAACCCCTCTGGGTCCTTCCGACAAAGATTAGGTCTTTGTCCCAGGTAAGGGTTCCCTTTGTAACCGGGGCAACCTTCTCCTTGTACCCTTCCAATGAATCCTCAAGTGTCTCGATTCCCTCGGCATTACTCATTCTTTAACACCTCCCTGATATTTGATAGTATTTTTTTGTGACGCAGTGGAACATTTGATTTTTAATCTTTCCTCCAGTTATGAAATTTTATAACAACAGGCGTTATTGTTTCAACCAGGGATAGCTCTTCCTTCTTTTTATCACTATTTGGGGGGCTTTGTCTTTAAATACACCCTTTTAGGTTAAAATTAATGTATGGAACGGGATGGTGGAGAAAATAGGGTAATCATAATTACCGGCCCCACGGGAGTGGGCAAAACAGGCTTTTCACTGCTAATGGCTGAGGCACTCCGGACAGAGATTATAAGCGCTGATTCAATGCAGATTTACAGGGGAATGGACATCGGTACTGCAAAGCCTTCCCCGGAAGAGAAAGCGCGGGTCAGACATCATATGATAGACATTGTTGATCCCTCGGAGACCTATAGTGCAGGCAGGTATTTGAGGGACGTTTCCCCCCTGATCAAAGGGCTTCACAGCAGGGGAAAGCTCCCGATTGTTATTGGTGGTACAGGGCTTTACATAAAGGCCCTTACAAGAGGCCTCTTCTCTGCGCCGGAGGCTGATCCTGAGCTAAGGTCTGCCTTGCTCAGGCTTGAGAGCAGGATTCCGGGGAGACTGTATCAGGAGCTGTTGAAGATAGACCCTCAGCGGGCCTGCACTATTGAGCCTGCAGACAAGAGGAGGATTATCCGTGCCCTTGAGGTCTCCTTAAAGGCCGGCAGACCTATATCCGAGTTGCAGAAGGAATTTACCTTTCCCCTGCCCTATGACTATATAAAGATAGGACTTACGAGAGACAGAGAGGAACTCTACAGGTTAATTGAAGCGAGGGTTGAAGAGATGTTTGCCCGTGGATTGGTTGATGAGGTTGCAAGGTTCCTGAGAATGAATCCCTCGGAGACCCCCCTTCAGGCTATAGGATATAAGGAGGTTTTCGGATACCTGAGGGGAGAGCTGGGGTTTGATGAAACGAAACTGCTTGTAAAGCGTGCAACAAAGAGATATGCAAAGAGACAGTTTACATGGTTTAAAAAGGAAGAGGGTATTCAGTGGGTGGATATTACCGGCCTGTTATCGCCCGAAGAGGTTTTTGATAAAGTGGGGAGAGAGACCGGGGCCATTATTAACCGTTTTTCCTCTACCCGGAATGTGCAGTAATCACTAAAAGCGCGAAAGCTGCATTCATTGTGATGAACTCATCAGTATTCCGAAATCCTCGCCAAGACATTTAGTTGGCTTACGTTTTTCCGAGAAAAATTGAGCAATTGTAATTATGCAGGAAGTTGACCTGTGTCACTGCAGATTACGATTAAATCCTGCCCTGTAACCTGTTTTTCAGTTGGTAATTTTACCCTTGCCTTTGGCTAATACTTGTGCTAATATATTTTCACTATCAGGGGTCATGTAGAAGGGATTTGACTTCACCTGAGGTTTCTTCCCTGTTTACGCCCATACCACGTGTAACCTTAGCTTGTATAGTAGTGGTCGAGAGAACGACCGTCATATCTGTTACTACACCAGGAAACATTAAATACAATACTTGGAAAAAAATGCATACACTATCTCAAAACAAGGATGCAACTTTTAACAGCAGATATGCACTTGATAAGGAATGCGAGTCTGCAAAAAGGGCACTTAAGCGAGAGTTTGGATTAAGACAGATCCTGGGCAGAAGCAGGGTTGTACAGGAACTCCATGAAGAGATAGACCGTATATCCTCATGTGATGTCAATGTCTTGATATCCGGTGAGACCGGAACAGGAAAAGAACTGGCAGCCAGGGCTGTTCATTATCTAAGCAGCAGGGCCTGTAAGCCGTTTATCCCACTGAACTGCGGTGCTATTCCGGAAAACCTTTTTGAGAACGAACTCTTTGGCCATGCAAAGGGAGCTTTTACGGATGCCCGTCTTCAACAGGCTGGACTTGTGAAGGAGGCCGAGGGCGGTACCCTGTTCCTGGACGAGATAGGTGCGGTCAGTCCCTATATCCAGGTAAAGTTCCTCCGTTTGTTGCAGGATAGTGAGTATAAACCCCTTGGAGACTCCAGGTCCCAAAAGGCCGATATTAGAATAATTGCTGCAACAAACAGGGACCTTGCAGGACTTGTTAAAGAAGGAACATTCAGGGAAGACCTCTTCTACAGGTTGAATATCGTTTCCATAGTTATACCTCCTCTGCGTAAGAGAAAGGAGGATATTCCTATCCTGGTTGAGCACTTTACAAGAAAATATTCAAGGGAATACAACAAACCGATAAAGGAAATAACAGAAGATGCTATGGAGATATTCAGATCTTATCCATGGCCGGGAAATATCAGAGAACTTGAGAATAAGGTCCAGCAGCTAATCGTGATGTCTACCTCCCCGGTAATAAGTGGTGGAGATGTCCGGTTGCCGGCAAGCAAGACAGCCGCTGCAGGAATAGAGACGGAATATTTTAAGGTGGCCAAGGAAAGGGCAATTAATGTCTTTGAAAAAAGCTACCTGTTCAATCTCCTGACGGAACACAGGGGCGATATGGTCAGTGCTGCCAGAAAGTCAGGAAAGAGCCGCACCGCCCTCTGGAATCTTCTCAGGAAACACAACCTCTCCCCAAAACAGTTCCGGTATTAGTTCACCACGGATTTCCACAGCGTTAATCCGTGGCTGAATTATGTTTTTTTTATTCTCATACGTCATAAAAAAATGACTCCTGAGTCATTCAGGAATTACGCTTTCCATTAAATAATCCTGGATACTGCAGGAGATTGCTTTACAAATCAATACGTTATAAGCCCGCATGATTTGGCATATCTATTGCTATCTCTAAATACATTTATAGATTATAGAATTTTTCTCTGATTTTTCCCGTGAACGAAAGACAGAAAGAGACTTCTAAAAAGATCCTGGATTATCTTCAAGAGAATCCGGATGCCGGGGATACCCTTGAAGGAATTACCAGGTGGTGGCTGCAGTCCGAATGTGTGGAGCAATCAGTGGACAAAGTGGCGGGTGTCCTGGAGCAATTGATCAAAGAAGGCGTGGTCAAGAAGCAAAAGGTCAAGGGCGGTAGGCCGTTTTATAAGATTGGGAAGGAATCTTAATTTACCTTCATCTATAGTTAAATAATAAAGTGAAAATAGGTTGACGACAGAAATGCAAGACTCAAAGCAGCTCGAAACTGATAAGGGGATTTACGAAAGTCCCGGTGAATACATTGCCGATGAACTCAAAAAGATTGACCTTATACTTGAACTTGCTGTGTTGCAACAGCGAATAAAGAAGGATGTTGAAAGAGATGTTTTTGCAGGACTGTATATTTCTGAAAAAGAAGTTGATGTGCTTTTAAACAAAGCAGGGGATGTAAAAGAAAAAGTTAAAGATACCTTTAAACCCCCTTCAGATATTATGCAACTCGTACACGCTATTGAAAGACAGAGAGAGATAATCGCCCACAGATCTGATCTTGCCAAAAAAGAAGGAGTAGTTCTTCCGATGGAGCATTTAAAAAGATTGTTCGGCTTGACACCCTTTGAGGTTGATGCGGTGCTGCTTTGTTTAGCCCCCTGTCTGGACACAAAATATGAGAAACTCTATGCATACCTTCAGGATGATATTTCAAAAAAATATTCCACTCTCAACTTAATTTTCATGCTCCTCACCCGGACGGTTAAGGAAAGTGCCCTTGCAAGACAGTGCTTTTCTGCACAAGCCCCGTTGATTCAATGGCAAATCCTGAAATTTGGTGATGACAAGCGTGAATTATCGGTGCCGCCACTATCCAGACCCATCTGTATCGATGAACGTATCGTGGATTTTATTTTGGGAAGTCCTTTTTTAGATCCTGTCACCTCAGAAAGCCTTGAGGTTATAGAACCTCAAGGAGAGATAGACACTCTTTATTTAAGGGAAGACCTGAAGCAGAAATTAAAGCATTTAACAAGACGCCTTCATGAAGACAAGGAATTCAGAAGCAATGCAGTCGTCTTTTTCCATGGCCCCCATGGTGTTGGGAAGACAACGGCAGCGATTGCAATCTCGGGTGCCCTGAATATTCCTCTTCTAAAGATAAATATAAAAAATCTCCTGAAAAACGAAGAGACATTCTTTGAGACAGTTAAACGAATCGTTAGAGAGGCCCTGCTACTTCAATGCTCTCTTTTAGTGAAAGGTTTTGACCTTCTTATTTCAGACGAAGTGAAGATTAGTCACTTCAGAGAATATATACTTAAAGAGGTCAGTACGTTTTCCTATCTTACCTTCTTAACGGGAAAGCTGAACTGGGAGTCTACAATAGAATTAGACAACGCACGATTTATTAAAATTCACTTTCCCGTGCCTGATTTCCTGCTCAGAAAGCAGATATGGGAAAAAGCCCTGAACGGCAAGCATAATTTTGCAATCAGCCTTACCCCTGATGATCTTGCCGATAAGTTTAAGTTTACCGAAGGACAGATCAGGGCTGCTGTTGCAACTGCAAGAGACAGGACTTTTTTCCATCCTGATGATATAGTTACGGATGAAGATATTCTAACAGGTTGTAGACGGCAGAACAATCAAAGGCTAACAGAACTATCCTTAAAAGTATCCCAAAAATGTTCCTGGCAGGATATTGTCTTGCCGGTGGATCAATTGGCACAACTCAAGGAGATATGTGGTCATCTTAAGTATCGGCATATAGTCTATGGAGAGTGGGGATTCGATAAAAAAATTTCATCAGGTAAGGGGTTGAATGTTCTGTTTTCCGGCCACTCCGGTACCGGGAAAACCATGGCTGCAGGAATACTGGCGAATGAATTGAAGCTGGAGCTTTATAAGATCGATCTTTCACAGGTGGTCAGTAAATATATCGGAGAGACAGAAAAGAACCTCAGCAGGATATTTAAAGAGGCAGAGACCAGTAACGCTATCCTATTTTTCGACGAGGCCGATGCCCTTTTCGGGAAACGATCCGAGGTAAAAGATGCCCATGACCGTTATGCAAATATCGAGACAGGATATCTCCTTCAAAAAATGGAGGAGCACGAAGGAGTGACAATCCTGGCTACAAACCTGCGTCAGAATATGGATGAAGCCTTTGTTCGCAGGATGCAGTTTATTGTCGACTTTCCTTTTCCGGATAAACTCCATCGCTGCAGGATTTGGAAGGTCCACTTTCCAAAAGAGGCGCCATGCGGTGATGATATCGATTTCGAATTCCTCGGCAGACAGTTCAGACTGTCGGGTGGCAATATCAGGAATATCGTTATCAACTCCTCTTTCCTTGCTGCAGCAAACAGTGAGAGAATCGGCATGAAGCATTTGATTCATGCAACCATGCGGGAATTTCAGAAGATGGGCAAGCTCTGTATAAAAGGGGATTTTGGAAAGTACTATGAACTGCTTGAATTGGAAGCAAAAATATGAGTGATTTCACCGTCATTGGAGATATTGGCGAGACATTGAAAAAATTATTGGAAGATGACCCTTGGACCGGTATCAGTCCAACGCCTGAGATTACCTTTAAATCACCTAAGGAGATCAAAGATGATGGCGGAAGCACCAACAAGGTATCCATCTTCCTGTACCAGATTCTTGAAAATCCCTACCTCAAGAATGAAGAACCTCAGCGGATTGACGATACACATCTTCAGTCGCCTCCACAATTCCTGGACCTCTTATATCTCGTCACCCCTTACAGCGATGACAAAACACAGGAGAAAATTATTATGGGCAAGGTCATGCAGATATTCTTTGACAATGCAGTCTTGACCGGCACCGTTCTGCAGGGAGCACTCTCAGGAACAGATGAAGAAATAAAGCTCTTCTTTAATCCTGTATCACTTGATGACCTGACCAAGATATGGAGTGCCTTTCAGGAGGTTGCCTATAGATTATCCATAAGTTATATGGTTACTCCGATAAGGATAGACTCAACACGTCAGATGGGTATGCAGAGGGTGGTATCAAAAGAGATGAATCACTCGTACATGGTGCCAAAGAGAGAAGGGATATAAGATGGCTTTTATTACACCATATTTTACTGACAAATTTACCGCCTATCCTGGTGATACCATTATAACCAACCTTTCTTTTGCGGTCTGGCTGACTGATGCTTACACAAAAAATGAACCCTTTGGTCACATCAAGGTGAGGGTAAGGGAGGGAGATATGGAGGCTGCCAAAAACCTGAGTGGATATTATTGTTTTACTGATCTGGCTACAGGGAATTACACCGTTAGTATTGAGTCAGACCTGTATTTTCCTGAAGATACAGCCGTTGATACAGCTGCCCTTGACTCCAGGAATCCTGTTGTTGCAATCGAACTTAAACCCAAATCTTCTTATCCTTTTCCTGGTCATGCAACCCTTGTCAGGGGACTGGTCTCAAATGCAGAACCGGTGGTTGGTGCTGATGTAGAGGTGACAGGCAAGAGCATAAAATCCATAACAGATGAGCGGGGAGAATTCGTTCTTTATTTTAAGGGGATTAAGACGGAGGCTATCATCATCAAGATAAAGAAAGGTGTGGATATCAAAACCGTAACCGCAACCATAGAGGAGGGGAAGACGATATCCCTGGGAACTATTCACTTTCCATGATAGGCGGTTATCATAAGTATTAACCAATTTTAAAAGGAAGGAGGTTGAAAAATGAGTAGTACAATTAATTTAACATTGAAACTCAATGTTGTTGGCGGTCCAAGCATATTAGTGACCAGGGGGATCACTGTTGAGGCATATGATAAAATTGATGTAACGGTTGGCGCTAGTGATTCTGACAAGGTTGTTGAAATTCAACCAGGAGCATCCAGTCAGGTTCAGATGCTCCTGATCAAGTCAAGCGAATATGGGACAGATTTGACATATAAGGTACAAGATGCCGGTGCAACACCAATCGTTCTTGATCAAGATCAACTGTTTTTAGGTCAAGGAGCTGTAGGACTGCTTGGCACCCAGATCGACAGGCTTTTATTTACCAACAATCTTGGTAATGATGTAACCATTGAAATCCTTGTAGGCAGGGATGCCACTCCCTGAATCCTAATCTTAGTAAAGGAGGAATAAAAAATGCCGGAATATTTATCGCCAGGTGTATATGTGGAAGAAATTGAAATCGGTTCAAAGCCGATCGAGGGAGTAGGCACGAGTACTGTAGGCTTTCTGGGAGAGACAGAGAGGGGGCCTACTGAACCAAGACTTATAACGAGCTGGCTTCAGTTCGTGAGGGTTTATGGGGAGCACTTTGCCCAGCAGCATGTAAGTCCCTACCTCCCTTACGCTGTAGAAGGGTTCTTTGCTAACAGTGGAGCCAGATG
>VAOU01061900.1_pt1 | contig 40336 bp, 41 predicted proteins | sample 3393871 | NCBI WGS metagenome assembly VAOU01 (sample SAMN08290440, study PRJNA428436) | hydrothermal vent metagenome | isolation source: Deep-sea hydrothermal vent chimney | place: Atlantic Ocean: South-mid Altantic Ridge | depth 1820 m m
CCAGCCGCAACCAGTTTCTGGAAGCTTGGCTTGCTACGTGCATTGGAGTGGTTACCGCCAATCCAGATAGCCAGCTTGGAGTGTTCTGCATCATTGATTTGCATTGGAGGACAGGGTGGGAAGCATGCACCACAACAGATACATTTCTTCTCATCTACTTCCAGTGAAGGTTTGCCATTAACCAGTGCAGGGCGAATTGCCGCAACCGGACAGCGAGCAACAACCGAGGGACGCTCACATATGTTGGCAACCAGGTCATGATTGATTTTGGGTGGTTTGGTGTGCTGAATGTTGATCGCAATATCAGCCTGGCCACCACAGTTGATCTGGCAGCATGAAGTCGCGATATGAACACGGTTAGGCATGTTCCAGCCCTTAAACTCATCAACCAGTTCATCCATCATGGCCTTGACGACGCCGGATGCATCAGTAGCAGGAATATCGCAATGAATAAAGCCCTGTGTGTGGGAGATCATTGCAACAGAGTTACGGGTACCGCCGACGATAAATCCGGCGTCTGTGATGGCGTCGATCAGTGGTTGAACCTGCTCTTCCTTTGCAACCATATATTCAACATTGCTGCGAATCGTAAAACGGATGAAACCATCAGCATATTCATCAGCAATATCACACAGTTTACGCAGTGAGAACAGATCCAGGATACGCTGTGTACCACAACGGACAGTCCAGATTTTGTCACCGGATTTAGCTACGTGTAACAGAACACCTGGTTGTGGATCTTCATGGTAAGACCAGTTACCAAAATTCTTGACCATAACGGGATGCATGTACTGGAAGCCATCCGGGCAACCGCTTTCAATTGGCGTACGCGGAGTTGTTGTTTCAGACATATTTTCCTCCAAAATTCCTACAGACTAGATTAGTTAAAGGCGGGGTGACAACCAAGCGACACCCCACTTTGTTTTGTCAATGCTTAACTGGCTTTTTCTGTCTGAGCATTATTCCAGTTCGCAGCTTCCTCTTCCCATTTATCCAGACGGATATATGAACTTTGACGAGGACTGCTGACGATGTTGGGGTCAATTTCAAGACCGATGCCTTCCATATAGTTAACCAGGCCAATTCGTTCTATCATTTCACCTGTACGCTCGTGTTCAAGTGCATTTTCAGCAAAGAAGTCAATCGCTTCTTCTCCAATTTCAACCAGACGTTCGTAGTCTTCGTCAGTTTCCAGTTTCATGAATGGAATAACTACAGTTCCCATCAGGTCACCGATCTTGAGTGTACGTTTGCCACCCATCAACATGGTGATACCTTTGTCGTTACCTGGAGACAATGCCTTGGGCATAACATTCAGGCAATGCATGCAGCGTACACAGTTGCGGTTGTCCACATCGAGAGTATCATCATCGTTCAGGGACAGGGCCTGTGAAGGACAGCGGTTGACAACATTATCGATAATGTATTTACGGCCTTTCTTTTCAACGTATGCCTTGATCTCGTTCTGGTCAACAATCATGTCATCACGCCATGTACCGATGATAGCCATGTCAGCACGTTCAATCGAATTCACGCAGTCATTTGGACAGCCAGAGACCTTGAACTTGAATTTGTATGGAAGGGCGGGGCGGTGCATATCGTCGAGGAAATTATTAACCAGTAGACGATGGATTTTCTGCTCGTTGGCACAGGATTGCTCACATCGTGCAGCACCTACGCAGGACATTGAGGTACGTACAGCAGGGCCTGCGCCACCAAGATCCCATCCGTATTCATTGATTTCATCAAAAAACGTCTGGGTGTTTTTGGTGCTGGTACCGATAAACATGATGTCACCGGATTGACCATGGAAAGTGACCAGCCCTGAACCGTATTTTTCCCAGTCGTCTGCCAGTTGACGCAGCATGGCAGAAGAATAGTAGTTACCAGCAGGGGGCATTATACGGAGTGTATGAAATTCCCTTGATGCCGGGAATGCATCACCCACTTCAGAGAAACGAGGAATGATGCCTCCGCCATATCCGAATACAGATACTGTGCCACCCTTCCAATAACCCTTACGTGTTTCATAAGAGTGTTCCAGCTGACCCAGCAGCGAATGATTCATGTCCTGGATAAATTCACTTGGATGCTCATTAGCAAGACGGCGGATACCAGTAATAAAACTTGGCCATTTGCCTTCTTCCAGTGTGTCAAGCATGGGAGTTTCATACTTTTTGACCATTGTGTATGCTCCTTCAGTTTAAAAAATTAATTGTTAAAAGTAATTACTTTAAAAAATATTTCAGACCATAGCAGTGAGACGTAATAGTCCGACCAGTGTTAAACCTTGTTTGTTTGCAACCCAAGCGGGAAATTATTCACTCTGTCAAAGCAGCCCGGCCCGGTAAAAAGTTATCCAGCAAACTGATTGCAGAATTCTAGTGCCTAATTACCACCCAGTCATACCCTGCCGATGGGGTGTTTGTGTGAAAATCTTATATCCACAATGGGGTATACGATTATTTGTTTAAATAACAGGTGAAGTCTGTTCAGCCATAATTCACTGGCGCCGAATTATATCACAGCGGTAATAAAAAATAAGAAGATTCTAATGTGCTTTTTCAGTTACACGGTCGGTATTTGTATCATATAAGGAATAAATTGGGTCAAATTTCCGGCAAAACGGCATAATATCCATTATATAATTGTGTAATCTATTGATTTCACCCTGTTCTGGTGGCAAAATCCGACTAAATTACTTATATATTAGTAATTGATTAAGGTATAATATATTCACATATAAGTTGGTTTTCAGGGTAGCGAGAGGTTTGTAGAGTGAGGAGCAAGTCATGTTATTTTTAAGTGAAGTCATGCTTGAAAATTTTGAAACAGAGTCTTTTTCAGAATTGGAGAATCTGATTACCGAAAAAGCAAAAGCAGGTGAAATTCATTTTCAGATGGATGTAAAACCTGAGTACCCGGATACCCCTGAAGATTGGCAAGACCGACTGGAGGCCGCATTTAATTAGCGGCTGAGCATTTAAACGGGAAGATTTTATGATGGAATACCTGGATGAAAGTATAATCATCGGGAAAGATGAGGGCGATGATAACGACATCGCAACGGCCGGAATTGAGTCACAATTGATTGCATTGGAAGATCGTTATAAAGAACTCAAGGATGATGCAAGCCCGGTTGACAAGGCGTTTATCGAATTACAGATGGCACGTTTAATGACAGGCCTTGACAGAAGTGAGGCATCCTGGGGAATTGCCAGGCGTGTCTTTGATGTATTTTTGCAGTTCTGTGAGTGGGAAAAGGCTGTTGATGCCTGTGATGTCATGTTTTTATCAGAGCAGGATAGTTCTCTCAGTGCGCTGGGGCAGGGTATCTGGCTTGCAGTGACCTATCCAATCGATCCTGAATTAACCGTTGCAATGTTACAGCATATTATCGAAGAAACCCCAGACGATGCAGACGGGGCCGCAGTCGCGGCAGCAACGGCGGCCTACATAGCTGATTTACGTGCAGATGAAGACAATAAAGATAATTTAATGTTTTTTACAAACCAGATGCTCGGACAGGTCTCACGCCGACACAGTGATGTTGATACACAGAAGCAGTTTGATTCCTGGATAGAAAAACTGGAGCTGAATGATCCATCAAAATTTCTGGTCAGGCTCAGAAATGTAGTTGATGTCCTGGTGCAGGATGATTGGTGGTTCGATCGTGAAGAATTGCAGCAGGTGTTACCGGTAAACTAGTTGTCATGTACTGGAGCGATAAAAAAACATCAAAACCCTATCAGGTCCCTGATGACATTGTGGATCTGGTATTCAGGATAAACTGTAAATGCCTGCCACTTGAACATGCCAGATCACTGTCTATGGCCATCCATCGGGCCTTACCCTGGATTGCGGAGGAGGAAATGGCAGGGATACACCTGTTACATGGCGCCGAGTCCGGCAATGGCTGGCAACGGCCGGAAGATCCCCGCAATGAACTTTTGTATCTGTCCAGGCGAACACGACTGACCTTGAGGCTACCCAGTGAGAGACTGGGTGAGGCGTCTGAATTGAAGGGTGCCGTACTTGATATTGATGGCCATACCATTGAAGTGGGCATCAGTTCGGTCAAGCCATTGAGCACACAAAGCACCCTGTTTTCGCGTTATGTTGTCTCTATGGAAACAGAAACCGAGGAAGAATTTTTAGGTCGGGTATATGCCGAATTACACAAGCTTGACGTCGAGCCATCCAAGTTGTTGTGCGGTAAAACTCACACCCTCCAGGGACACCATGGTGACATCCACACACGAAGCATGATGCTGGCGGAGCTAAAGCCTGAGGAATCGGTCAAGGTGCAGCAACATGGTCTTGGGGAAGGTCGCAAGCTTGGCTGCGGTTTATTCATCCCTCATAAGGGAATTGCACCGGTTATGGAAGCCGAAGAAGACTATTAGGGAGCCTCTGATTAATTCTGGACGAAGCAGATTGTGCTCGGAAAATACAGATTCAAGGCGTCGAATCGCACGTAATAGCAGGTTATTGCGAAGATTCGCAACACAGAAGCCGGGTTTTCTGAGTGCAAGATGCGAGTTCATGAATTGATCAGATGTTCCTTAGGCTTCTGTTAATATAATTTGCTTGGCGAAAGCCCCGGTTTTTATTAGAATACCCGATATTTTTTGCGATTTAGAAGCCTGCACATTTCATCAGAGGGCGGGATTGTCGCTTGATCTTTGATTTTACAACGGGTTTTCTGAGGGGGTGGAATGCGGACCGGATTTCAGACAGAAGAAAATTCGCTATTAAATAAAAGATCAAGCAACGACACACCATCCTGGTGAGATATATGGGCTAAAATTTTTGTATGAATTTACAGGAGACAGTAATGGCAATTGAAGTTGATGGCAAGATAATTGAGACTACTGATAACGGCTACTTGATAAATGCAGGTGACTGGAATGAGGACGTAGGGAAGATCCTGGCCGGGGATGAAGGTATAGAAATGACTGAAAGGCATTGGGATGTCATTAAGTATTTACGCGATGAACACATCAACAATGCCGGCAATGAACCAAACGAGCGTGGTATTTTAAAAGCCATGGGGAAAATCTGGGGAGAGAAGGTATCTTCCAAGGTTATGTATGAGATGTTTCCTGCGATGCCATCCAAACAGGGTCGTAAAATTGCAGGTTTGCCGCAAAGTACCAGAAAAGGTGGCTATTAAACAAAAATGTGATAATTATTATTCATTGATAAAGGGAAGCATCTGCTTCCCTTTTTTGATCATCATGGAATCGTTATTGACGGCACAGGAAACGGGTTATGAGAAAGATCGACAAATCCGATGAGGAATGGAAATCCGGGTTGTCTGATGACGTATACACAGTATGTCGTCAGAAAGGTACAGAACACCCGTTTAGCGGGAAGTATTACGATCATAAAGATACCGGGATTTACCAATGCACATGTTGTGGCGAACCCTTGTTCGATTCACAAACAAAGTTTGATTCCGGCACAGGCTGGCCAAGTTTCTATCAACCCGTGAAAGAAGGCAGTATTGAAAATATCGAGGATGTCAGTCATGGCATGACACGAACGGAAACGGTTTGTCATGCCTGCGGTGCCCATCTGGGTCATGTCTTTGATGATGGCCCTGAACCTACCGGTATGAGATATTGCATTAACTCGGTTTCACTGGATTTTAAAAAAAAATAGTGGTAGTAATATGTCAGACAATCTGTCTATTCTCGTACAACCCACAGGCGGGAAATGTCGAAACCAGAGGAAGCAACAAATAATTCAGTGAACATATATCAAACTGTATTCCAGAGGTCGCCATGAAGAAGCTGAAGAATGAAGCTGAACTGTTAAAAAAGGCGATTCTCGAAGGCGTAAAATATGGTGAGGCTCGAGGTGTAGTGGAGTTTGAAGCCACGGATTCGGCCAGTGAAAAAATCGAGTATATCTATCGATTGCTTATCCACGATAAAGTGATACAACCCATACCTGAAGATCAGGTTACCCAGAAAACCATGAAACACAAGCTGGCTATCTGGGCATCGAAGATGAAATGATATAGCTCCCGGGAGCCTGTGGTTATTGAAAACATACACAGAGATGCAGGTACAGTTAAGGTGACAAGAAAACTAACAGACTGGGATGCAGAGCTCCCGGAATCGATTTTACAAAATCAGCAAAAACTTTGTGACAGGCGTTTATTTTTTTCGCAGATAACCTCCATTGCCACGACAGCGGCATTACTACCGGTTATCGTACATGCCGGTGCGGATCGCGTTAATACTTCTTTTCTTGAACAACAGCCGTGGAAAACTTTTGCCGCGGTTCAGGAGCATTTATTCCCGGCGGGGAAAAACTCACCAGGGGCCAGGGATATTAATGCAACCTTGTACCTGAAAAACACACTGGACACACCGGACATGGAAAAAGAGGATAGGGACTTTATACTCAATGGTGTGAAATGGCTGGATGCCATGTCAAATGAGATGAAGGGAAAACCGTTTATTAATTTACAGGCGAAAGGCCGGGAAATTGTTTTGCGTCATATAGAAAAGAGTAGTGCAGGTGAGAACTGGTTGGCAACTATAATACTCTATATTACAGAGGCATTGCTGGCGGACCCGGTCTATGGTGGGAACCCGGGTGGTATTGGCTGGAAATGGTTACAGCATCAGCCCGGCTTTCCCCGTCCACCCGAAGATAAAATGTATTATAAATTATGAACAAGGATTATGACGTATGTGTCATTGGTAGCGGTGCAGGCGGTGGTCCCGTTGCTTTTGCTTTATCCAGGGCGGGTTACTCCGTCGTTGTCCTGGAGAAAGGCCCCTGGTTTACCGAAAAAGATTATTATAAAGACGAACTGGCCTGTTGTCGCCGGAGTGTGTATACCCCTGATCTCAAGGATGAACAGCATGTGATCGAAGACTATGGTGGCATGGATAAGCAGGGAAATTACAAGTGGAGTGCAGAACCAACATCGGAATCGGGCTGGGATTTCTGGAATGGTTCGTGTGTCGGTGGCTCATCCAATTTCATGAGCGGATTTTTTTATCGCTTAAAACCGGAGGATTTTCGGTTGCGTTCAACCTTCGGCCCCATTAAGGGAGCAAATGTTGTTGACTGGCCTATTTCATATGCCGACCTGGAGCCGTATTACGCCATGGTGGAAAAACTGGTCGGTGTTTCCGGACAGGTTGTAAAACATCCGTTTGCCGAGTCCCGTTCCACGCATGATTTTCCTTATCCACCTACCCGGGAACATCCCATTTCAAATCATTTCGATAATGCCTGCCGTCAAATGAACTTAAATCCCTTACCAACACCGCGTGCCATATTACCATATGCAGACAAGGGCAGACGGGGTTGTGAATATTCCGGTTATTGTGGTAGTTACGGTTGTTCGACGGGTGCAAAGGGAAGCTCAAGGGCCGCACTGCTCGATTCGGCGATAAAAACAGGGCACTGTAAAATCCTTGCGCATGCAAAAGTACATCGATTGATAAATGACAACAGTGGAAAAATTACCGCAGTAGAATATTTTGATAAGGCGGGCCGAAAAAAGCGGGTTGATGCAAAAATTTATGTTGTTGCGTGTCAGGCAATTGAGACATCACGGTTACTGTTAAGTTCTACTGGCCCACGACATCCAGCTGGATTAGCCAACAATCATGGCCAGGTTGGCAAAAATTTATTATTTTCTGCGGGAGGTACCGGCACGGGTGAATTTAACTATCGGCATTTGAGTAAAGTGGATGCAAAGGCATTCAGGATACGTGGCCCGTTTATTAACCGTGGTCTCCAGGATTGGTACTTTTTTGATGATCCCGAGTTTGGTGGTCGGGTGAAGGGCGGGACGATAGATTTTCTACTTCGGCATCCGAATCCGATTTCACGTGCAAACTCACTAAAATGGGGCGACGATGACAAGCTGGTCTGGGGCAAGCCATTCAAGGATAAACTGAAATCCACATTCACGAGCACACAGGATTTTCGCTTCGAGGTCTTCTGTGACTGGCTACCTACTGATGATTGTTTTGTCAGTCTCGATCCGAAAGTAAAAGATAAATGGGGCTCGCCTGTTGCCCGGGTTCGTGTCGGCTACCATGATCATGATCTGAAAATAGGACGCTATCTAAGTAACAAGGCAGAGGCGGTATTAACAAAAATGGGTGCCGGGAATATTCGTTCCAGTGTGAGTGGTTCGCCACCACCCAATCTGGTTGCAGGGGGATGCCGGTTTGGGACGGACCCCGGGAAATCCGTGTTAAACCCGGACTGCCAGGCACATGACGTGGAAAACCTTTATGTGACGGATGGGAGTTTTATGCCGACAGGAGGAAGTGTGCCGTACACATGGACAATTTATGCCAATTCTTTTCGAGTTGCCGATAAAATCATCAAGCGATTAGGCCCGCCTGCATAACAGAATCGGCTGGATACGGCCCAATTTATGCAGCCTGACTAAAGCTTGTTTTCTTCAACCAGGGCAACGATGTGTTCCAGGCAATCTGTCTGATATTGTTCGAAAAGTGAAAGGACCTGTTGAGCAACCCCCGACCAGTGCTGCGCACCTTTTTTTGCAATGGAAAATAATTCCTCATCATTGCCATTTACATTCCATTCATCATAGGCACTGTAGAGCGATGGAAAAATTTCCCTTCGCATGGCATTAAAATTTCCAAAATAAAAATGCAGTGAGGCATGGCGTTGCATTTCAATCAACATGGGTAATGTTGAGCAGCAATCCGCGATATGATCGCGGATTGCACGTACCATGAATTCCCCGGCCGAGCGAGGGAGTATTGATAACATTGAATGCCATTGTTCCCCGAGTTGCAGGCCGGCCTTGATTTCACCAATCTCGTGGTATAACAGTACGTCAGACTCCTGCTCTGTCATTCTATCCAGGGAATCTTCCAGGCTGTTATCAAGGTCATGGTACTGAAAGGCCCGTGACAGGGCATTTTCTGCCCCCTTCCAGCGCCATTCCTCCAGCCTTTCCCAGATCATTCTTCTAAGGGATTCGCGCCTGATGTATATCGTCTTTTCGTGAGACATGGCAGGGGGCGCAGTGAGATCCCTGGCCAGTTCCTTGCCTGAAACAAAAATATTTTGTTCATCAACAGACGTACGTGAAATGAGTTCGGCAATAAAAAAGTGGGGCCTTCCATTTAGCCCGATACCGCCACTATAAATCAGGTTATGTGGAATGAGTGCGTTATTTATGCCGGAAGAATCAAATGGGGAATAACGGTTATTATTGATTTTTATATCAGCATAATCCCGGGAATCCAGATCATTCCAGAGTTGTTCGCGTGCACTGATCCAGTTGCCGATATCTTCTTTAGGCAGGGCCTCGTTAAATGCCAGGTTTTTTTCCCAGCGATAATATTCTCTCATTTTCAGTAAATAAATGCATAGGGTATAGTTACTGGCAGAACGGGAATCTGCAATATTACAGTTGTACTGTACTGACTCGATTATATCCTTGTTGTTGATCATGGTTTATCCTGGCAGATAGAGATTTAACTATACCCTTAACCTTAGTAAAATAGTATACTATTCTGCCCGCTGGTGAATACAATGTTGTAGAATAGCCTTAATAATTGACGCACTGCTGTCCCGCTAACCTATGACGAATGTAGTTGAGATGTAAGCGGCAAGTACGTCTTGGGCCAATCCGCAATCCGGACATGAAACCGGTAAGCCGGATCAAGACACGCAAAACATGCCATCCATGGCGGCTCGGCAACAGCATCCGAGCGGCAGACGGTCTTGATCAGGCTTACCGATTCCATGTCCTCACATTGTTATGTGCTTCATAAAGTTAACGGGACAGCAGTGTAATTGACGGTAAAATTGCAACGTATTAATACTTCGTTGTCTTCGACGGAGTAATTTATTACAGAGGATAATGTTTTGGCAGTTAGAATCAAGAGTAAATGGACAGAAAAATCCAGAGCAAAATTATCTGACGAACTTGCCAGGGAAAATGCCCAGGCGTTGGCATTTATTTACTGGCGTGTCGCACTCGAAAATGCCAAAAATCTGCATTGTGAAAGATTTGTTTATGATAATGATGAACAGCGTATCAAGGTTATAGCAGAATATCTGGCCATGTTCCTGCAACTTTCGGACAGGCTTGTTTATGGCAGGATAGAGGATAAAAGCAGGCAGGAATTTATCACTACTCTGGCAGTCAGGCTATCGGATCATATGCAGGATAATGCAGTCGATTTATTTGGAGAAGGGGATTACCGTCGTTCCTTTATCAATATGTTGAACGAACGCTCTGCTGAATACGCTGAATATGAGTTTACCGATGAGGGACCGGGTTACAGTTTCATGCAATGTTTTGGCAGTAAAGTGCAAAAGGTCATGGGTGACGAACATCACGATAATAAATGGGTGATAGACCAGATAATGGATGTTGATGGCCCGAATGCGGTCAGCAAGGCGACAAAGGCCTTGAGACAGTTATTTGAGTAATATCAAGATTTGTATCAAAAAAAAAGCGGGGTTAACCCCGCTTTTTTTATTTGGGAAGAGCCACTGCTATTTTTTGTATTTATCAGAGTTGTCAGTGTTCTTGTTAGAGCCATCTTCGTAGCCGGAAGTATATGCCTCTGTTGTGCGTTGTTCTTCGCGTTCCGGGTTGTGGAGATAGCCACCAGCCCAACCGATTACGTAATCCGGGTCAGTGCCCGTGTCTTCTAATTTAGTTATGGTCTCGTAGTACATGGGATCCATTATATCCTCCTGCATGTAAGTTTATCTAACCGCAAATCACAAAGATCATGCGATATCTAAATTCTGAAGTGTGCATTATCGCATATTCTTAATTCGTCTATCAACATTTGCTTATAAACGATGTCAGATGAAATATGACTGCTACCAGACAGCAATTAATATATTAAATATCATATAGATATCGCCATATCCTGATCAAGCTGTCGAAGCCGGTATGCTCAATTCGTGCGGAATATTAGTATTTTTCTGGCCATTTGCATAGTATTTTCTGTAAATTTAACCCTGTTTGAGATTTGCGGGGGTTATGTGCGGGTTATGTTGCCCCCTGCATGATAGACAAGAAATAAAGTGTATGCTTAAGTTATAATATGGAAGTTTGTGACAAATACGGAGAATCGATAGATGGCAAAGGTAGTAATGTACAGCACGGGTATGTGCCCATATTGTGTACGGGCAGAACAATTACTCACCAGAAAAGGTGCAGAAGAAATAGAAAAAATTCGTGTTGATATTGAACCGGAGCGACTTCAGGAAATGATGGAGAAAAGCAATGGCCAGCGCTCGGTCCCGCAGATTTTTATCGGAGATATACACGTGGGTGGTTACGACGATATCGTCGATCTTGATATGGAAGGACAATTGATACCCATGCTGGGCTCATGATTGAGAGGGTCACACTTTAAAGATTAAATCCCTGACTTTTCATTATGGAATTAAGTCCCGAAGACTCACTGCGCCTGAATGTAATGCTGGCAAATGCCATTGCAGTTCGAATCGACGAGGGCATTAATGTTGTCCATTGCCTGTCTGAAGATGGCAATAAGGCAAAAGTCCAGTTAAATCCAAACTGTCGTACGGAACAGTACATCCGTAATGTCAGGGAATTATTGTCCAGTCATGTGATGGGGTCACCTGGCGGTTACCCTGTCTATCTTAAAAGATGGACACGCATGGGGCAGACCAGTGATACCAGGCTGGACGATCTGTTGCTGCTGGGCGAACCGGAAGCGGTCGTGGCCGTGACAGGGGCACCTGCATTGACAGATGAACTGGCAAGGCGGGCCTGGTGGATTATGCCGGATGCTGCCAATGCACGACGGATGTTACACAAAGAAAGCGTCGTAAACGGAGAAATGGGTAAGATACTATCTGAATTTCTGCTGGAATTCCTGCCCTTTGAAGAGTCACCCGCTGATATTATCGAAAGTGTCAGGCTTGTGCTCCAGCCCGGGTTGATCAGTGAAGACAAAATTTTCGGTATCTGGAACAGGGGAAGGCAGAAAAATGTTTTCCAGGTAGGGTTCCTTCACAGCATGTCAAACAACCTGCCAGGGCCGTCAGAACAACGGGCCGATATGGAGACCCATGCAGAAGTGTTGCAGGATTTGGTGAACCTGGGCAATCAACATGCCGCACTGCTTATGCGCGTGTTGTCTTCACAGGGGCAGTTATACCTTGAGACCTGTTTGAGTATTCTCAAGCGCCCTGCCAACCAGGATGTGGTCTGTTCATTACTGGAGGCGATAGGGGGTTACTTTTCACCGGTACGACTTTCAGCATTTCATTTTGATTCAGTGCAGGCAATCATTGATGAAGTAGACAATTCCCTGCAAGGAAATAAAAGTGAAATGAGTAAAGACAGCAAGTTGTCCGAGATACTGGCGTGCCTGCCGGAACTGGCTTCGGAAGTAAGAGCCATGCTTATTCTGTCGCATGTTGGTGAACCCGTAGTTCGTCCGATATTTGCAGTTTCTGATTCGGTCGGCAGTGTTATGCGCAAGAAGATAGAGCACGTTAGCCAGCCGATAGTTGAATGCATGAACAGCTTGAATCACGGCGGGTTGTATTCCCCTCCACCCGCCTGAATCGCCTGATTTTTCTCCTCAGGCGGACAGAAACAAACCAGGATGCATCTGCCATATGAAGAAGCAGCCAATTTATAATACGCACTATTATGGTGCATACTGGACCTCAGTGATACAAATGAATCGATGATCCAGGGATATATATTCAATAATAACAATATGTTAGAATATATCTAAGGTCATGGCATGCTGTTTGCTATATAAGAAATTAATTATATGTCAGCAGCACGACGAATGAAGAAGGTTAAACCTGGAGTCTGGTATGAAAGAAAAATTGGTTCTGGTCGGGAATGGCATGGCAGGTGTTCGAACCCTGGAAGAGTTGCTGAAGCTTGACCCTGAAGGATATGAAATAACCGTTTTTGGTGAAGAGCCATACGGTAACTATAACCGGATCATGTTGTCACCCGTTCTTGCGGGCGACAAGACTATCGATGAGATCATGCTCAATGACGAACAGTGGTACAAAGATAATAATATAAAACTGCATAAGGGTAAAAAGGTTGTTGAGATCGATCGCCTCAATCGCAAGGTCATCGCTGAAGATGGAACGGTAGAAGAGTACGACAGGCTGTTACTTGCAACAGGTTCCAAACCATTCATTATTCCCGTACCTGGCAATGATCTCGACGGTGTGATCAGCTTTCGTAATATCCATGATGTTGACCAGATGCTTGATGCATCAAAAATACACAAACATGCGGTCGTCATCGGTGGTGGTTTACTGGGGCTGGAGGCCGCCAATGGTTTAATGCTCCAGGGTATGAGTGTGACCGTGGTTCACCTCATGGATCAACTGATGGAACGTCAGCTTGATGAGCCCGCTGCCGGGATGTTGAGAAAGTCACTGGAGGAAAAAGGTCTGCATTTTCTAATGGAAGCCCAGACCGAGGCCATTATTGGCAAGGACAGGGTAGAAAAAGTCCGTTTCAAGGATGCTTCTGAAATATATGCCGATGTTGTTGTGATGGCGGTTGGTATCAGGCCGGATTTTGAACTGGCGCAAAACGCGGGTATTCATTGTGAGCGTGGGGTTGTTGTTAACGACACCATGCAAACCTTTGACCCGCGTGTATATGCTGTTGGTGAGTGTGTGCAGCATCGTGGTATGACCTATGGTCTGGTGGCGCCCTTGTTTGAAATGGGCAAGGTCTGTGCCAATCATTTTGCCAGACATGGTATCAGTCGTTATGAAGGTTCTGTCACATCAACCAAATTAAAGGTAACCGGCATAGATCTGTTTTCTGCCGGTGACTTCCTGGGTGATGAAAATACTGAAGAACTGGTGTTTCAGGATGCCTCTCATAACGTCTACCGAAAACTGGTTGTGCAAGACAACAGAATCAAGGGTGCGGTTATGTATGGCGATACCATAGATGGCAGCTGGTACTTTGACCTGATGCGTGATGGTACAGATATTACCGACTTGCGTGACAAGATCCTTTTCGGTCAGGCCCACCTTGGTGATTCCGGCCACGGCGATGATAACCGTGTTGCCATGATGCCCGACACGGCCGAGATATGTGGCTGTAATGGTGTCTGCAAGGGAGACATCGTCAAGGCAATTACTGAAAATAATTTATTTACCCTGGATGACGTACGTGCCCATACCAAGGCGTCCAGTTCCTGTGGGTCCTGTACTGGCCTGGTTGAAAGCCTGTTGGCCCACACGGTTGGTGGAGATTATTCGGTTGCGCCACACCTGAAGCCAATGTGTACCTGTACCGATCATCCACATGATGAAGTTCGAAAGGTAATTAAAATAAATGAACTCAAAACAGTGCAATCCGTTATGGATTTTATGGAATGGAAGACGGGTGGTTGTACCAAATGTCGCCCGGCTATTAACTATTACCTGTTATGCCAGTGGCCTGATGAATACCAGGATGAATCACAGTCCCGTTTTATCAACGAACGTGCGCATGCCAATATCCAGAAAGATGGTACCTATTCTGTTATTCCACGTATCTGGGGTGGCGACACAACACCGGATGAACTGATCGCGATTGCCAATGCAGCGAAAAAATTTAATGTTAAAACGGTACACGTCACCGGTGGGCAGCGTATTGGTTTGTATGGCTTGAAAAAAGAAGAGTTGCCCGTGATCTGGGAAGAGCTGGGTAAGGCCGGGCTGGTTTCAGGCCATGCATATGGAAAGGCCCTGCGTACCTGCAAGACCTGTGTTGGCAAGGAATGGTGCCGGTTTGGAACACAGGACTCAACGGGCCTGGGTATCAGGCTGGAGAAATTGACCTGGGGCTCCTGGACACCTCACAAGTACAAACTGGCGGTTTCCGGGTGTCCTCGAAATTGTGCGGAAGCCACTATCAAGGATTTCGGTGTGGTATGTGTGGACTCCGGTTATGAACTGCATATCGCGGGTAATGGCGGCATCAAGGTGCGTGCAACTGATTTATTATGCACTGTCAGTACAGAAGAGGAAGTAATGGAATACTGTGCTGCATTCATGCAAATTTATCGTGAAGAGGCACATTACCTGGAGCGCACTGCACCCTGGATCGAGCGTATCGGGCTGACCTACGTCAAGGAACGGCTGATAGAAGACCCGGATGGCAGAAAGGCCGCTGCCGAACGTTTCATTTTCTCGCAAAAGTTCGCACAGAATGATCCCTGGGAAGAACGTGCGAAAGGCGCTGAAATACATGAATTTACACCGATCAAGAAAATCAGTTAACAGGCTGACAACAGATTAAAGGTAAAAGAGAATGAGTGAAAACTGGATTGAAATAGGCGACCTGAATGACATCCCGCGACTGGGTGCCCGTGTGGTTGAAACCCCGGATGGTGATATTGCCGTCTTTCGAACCAAAGATGACAGGGTATTTGCCATACGCGATCATTGCCCGCACAAGGGCGGGCCATTGTCGCAGGGTATGGTTACAGGTAACAAGGTAGTTTGTCCGATGCATGACTGGAAGATCAATCTGGCTTCCGGGCAGGCAGTTGCACCGGATACAGGTTGTGCCGCTACTTATCCTGTCAAGATGAATGGCGACACGATCATGCTTTCCTTGACTCCCAATAAAGATTGTTCAAATAAATAATTAAAAAAACATTACCCTGTTTATCTAATTCCTGTCCCATGATCCATAAAACTATCCAGACAACCTGTCCCTACTGTGGAGTGGGTTGTGGTGTGCTTGCAGACCTTGATGAGCAAGGCGTTATTTCTGTAACAGGCGATCCTGAACACCCGTCCAATCTTGGCCGGTTGTGCTCAAAGGGTGCCGCCCTGGCCGACACACTGGGCATGGAAGGCAGGTTACTTTATCCGGAGCTGAACGGAAATACCGCCAGTTGGGATGATGCACTCGACTTTGTCAGCCGCCGATTGCAATCCGTTATCCGCGAACATGGCCCCGACAGTGTTGCATTTTATGTCTCGGGTCAGTTATTGACCGAAGATTATTATGTGGCCAACAAGTTAATGAAAGGTTTTATCGGTTCTGCCAATATTGATACCAACTCCCGCTTATGCATGTCATCTGTTGTGTCTGCACAAAAACGTGCATTTGGTGGCGATGTGATGCCGGGTTGTTATCAGGATCTTGAGCGTGCCAGGCTCATCGTCATTACCGGGTCCAATACCGCCTGGTGTCATCCGGTGTTGTATCAACGTATTGTCAAGGCAAAACAGGACAACCCGGATCTGATGGTGGTCGTGATCGACCCAAGAAAAACAGCGACTGCCGATATTGCCGACAGTTTCCTGCCCATCAAACCGTCAACCGATGCAATTTTATTTAATGGCTTGCTGGTCTATTTGTCAGAATCCGGTGAAAACAATATCCAGTTTATAAATGCATGTACTGAAGGGGCTGGTCAGGCAATTGAAGAGGCGAAATCCTCGTCACCGGATATAAAAACGGTTGCAGAACTGTGTGAACTGAACCCGGATGATGTAGAAGATTTTTATCGTTCATTTGCCCGTACCGAAAAAGTAGTTACCGTATACTCGCAGGGCATTAACCAGCACAGCAGTGGTACCGATAAAGTAAACAGTATTATTAATTGTCATTTGTTGACAGGACGCATCGGTCGCCCGGGCATGGGGCCATTCTCCTTGACCGGACAACCGAATGCCATGGGCGGTCGTGAGGTTGGCGGGCTGGCAAACCAGCTTGCCGCCCACATGGAAATAGACAACAGTGATCATCGTGAACTCGTGCAGAATTATTGGCAATCACCAACAATGGCTGATTCGCCTGGATACAAAGCGGTAGAACTGTTTGAAGCCGTCAATCAGGGCAAGATCAAGGCACTGTGGATCATGGGTACCAACCCGGCTGTGAGTATGCCTGATTCCAGCAAGGTGCGCGAAGCATTGTCTAAATGTGAACTGCTGATTGTTTCCGACTGTGTACGCCAAACCGATACCAATCAATATGCACAGGTCATGTTTCCTGCCCAGACATGGGGTGAGAAGGACGGGACAGTCACAAATTCGGAGCGACGCATCTCCAGGCAACGATCATTATTGCCCATACCGGGTGAGGCCAGGGCAGACTGGTGGATAATTACCGAAGTAGCCAGGCGAATGGGTTTCGAAAAGGCATTCAGCTATGGCGAAGCAGCAGATATTTTTTTCGAACATGCTGCCTTGTCCGGGTTTGAAAACAATGGCAAACGTGGTTTTGATATCAGTGCCTATGCCAAATTGACATATCAGGAATACGATGATCTGCAACCGCAGCAATGGCCCATTACCCGGGCGGTGCCTGAAGGCCAGGAACGTATGTTCGGGGATGGTGTTTATTTTACCGACAGCAGGAAAGCACAGTTTGTTGCCATCAACCCCAAACCACCCGCAGTTGAGGTGGATCATGAATACCCGCTGGTGCTGAACAGTGGGCGAATACGTGACCAGTGGCATACCATGACACGGACAGGGCGGTCAGCGCGGTTGTCGGGTCATATTACCGAGCCCTATGTTGAAATTCATCCAGACGATGCGGCGCAGTATGGGGCAGTCGAACAGTCCTTGATCAAGGTCCGGAGCAGGTGGGGCGATCTCATTGTGCGCGTGAAAGTTTCTGAACAGCAACGCCGGGGTTCTGTTTTTATTCCCATGCACTGGAATGATCAGTTTGCCAGCCATGCCTGCGCAGGCACATTGATTAACGCTGCTGTTGACCCTGTATCAGGTCAGCCTGAACTTAAACATACACCGGTCAGTCTGGAGAAATATCAACCACAGTGGTATGGATTTTTGATGTCGCGACGACGTTTATTGCTTACCAATGCGAGTTACTGGGCCTGCTCGAAGGGACGTGGCCACTGGAAATATGAAATTGCCGGCACAGAGTTACCAGGGGACTGGGCCTCGTGCGCAAGAAACCTGCTATGTTCGCATGAGCAGGATGTAGGCTGGATTGAGTATTTTGATAACGCCCTGAAACGTTATCGTTCAGCCAGGCTGGTAAATGGCAGGCTTGAAAGCTGTGTGTTTATCGGGCCTGATTTTAACCTTCCCCCCCGGGATTACCTGGCGGAGCTATTTGAAAAAGAAAGTCTTGATAATCAGGACAGGGCCAGTCTGCTAAGCGGTAAACCACCCCCTGGATCAGAGGACCGCGGCCCCGTGCTTTGTGCCTGTTTTAACATAGGGCTTAACCAGATAAAAAAATCCATAACAGGAAATCACCTGAAAACTGCTGAAGAGATTGGGGCGTATCTTAAGGCAGGAACGAATTGTGGCTCCTGTATTCCCGAGTTAAAAAAGATTCTGGAGGGAATGCAACCGGTATAACTCAAGGAACCCCTTGTTTATCTCACCATCATAATTAACAGAATGACAAAACCGACAACGGCAAGCAGAACCATAATGGCTGTTTGCCAGTCCTTTTTACTGCCTTTGGGACCATTTTTCAGCCACTGATTTGCTGCGGGCCACAGTCGCCAGACCATAATCCCCAGAAAGGCAGCGGAGGCAATTTTTATCCAGGTATCCATCTACTTATCCTTCAGGCAATAAAAAGGCAAGCCATGGGAAACCATGGCTTGCCTTGTATATAGTGATTAATCATCCCCTGAGAATGCGCCCAGAATGTAGAGAAGGTTCACAAACAGGTTATGTATATTCAGATACAGACTGACTGTTGCACGAATATAGTTCGTTTCACCACCATGGATGATGCGACTGGTATCAAACAGAATGAAACCACTCATCAGCAAAATAATGCCTGAAGAGATGGCCAGCGAAAATGCCGGGATTGAAAAGAAAATATTCAGTATGGCAGCACCCAGTATCACCAGTAGTCCAACAAACAGGAAACCACCCATAAAGCTGAAATCCTTACGGGTTGTCAGAACGTAACCTGACAGTCCGAGGAAAATAACACCGGTACCTCCCAGTGCAGTCATAACGGTATTGCCGCCATTGGGAATAGCCAGATAATAGGAAAGCATCGGGCCGAGGCTTAAGCCCATCAAGCCTGTGAATGCGAAAACCACAAAAATACCTGCAGTTGAATTTTCAAAGCGGGGTAAAACAAGCCATACCAGCACAAAGGCACCGATGATAGAACCCAGGGCCATACCTTGTGAAATACCCACAGCCATTGAAACACCGGCCATAACACCGCTGAAAATGAGCGACATGGAGAGCAGCATATAGGTATTGCGTAATACCTTGTTGGTCGCCAGAGCTGACTCGCGACCCCTTGCGACTTGTCCGTAATTATTCATTGTAAATCCTCTTGTTTAAATAAAATCGTTTAAAGCTGTTACTGACTAAAGTAAGGGTTAATCTTTAATAATTCAACCCCTTATTTTATCTTTTGCCACTGGATTTTGGTGGCGATTCTGCTATTCTAACGCTTCGAATTTTGGCCTGTTTGGCTGAAAATGAACATGTTTATAGATAGACATGTACGGGTACCAAAAGTTTCAGGTTAATAACCTCTAAAAACTATGGGTAACTCAGGAATCCGGAGGGCTGGCTGAGCGGTTGAAAGCACTGGTCTTGAAAACCAGCGTGGGTTTGTAGCCCACCGTGAGTTCGAATCTCACGCCCTCCGCCATATTATTATGTTAACTACTTGATAAGTAATAGTATAATATTACTTATCAAGTAGTAACTCCACATTTAACTCACCAGTTTGTTTTCTTAACGCCCATGATTTTTGTCATTATTATCAACGTGTAATCAGTAAATAACTAAAAGCTCAGGATAGTGCCCATATCCCAATGATATATACTATTTCAGCAAGGCACATCAAATCATAGATAAATTGCCTGCTTCCCACCCCGCCACTGGCGACAGGGTGCATATTCTGTCGAACGTGAACACCGATTCTGGTGATTGCGTTTTTGTATATAATTCTTATTGAAAGCTAAAAGCTATTTGGTGACCTCACTTTTTACCGATTTGATCATTCGCATAATCTCGTCATTTGTCTTTACTGGAACAAGCAATATATGTGGATTTTTATTAGCAAAAACTCGAAATACCTCATCTGCAAATGCCTGGCCGATATAATCAACGCCATTGAAATCAAGTAATACAGTTTTAAACATTTCAACCCTACATAGTATGCGCTTGGCTTGAGATCTTGAAACCAGTCTTTCACCTTCATAGAGAGCAAGTTTCACAGGAACCACTGTAGTATTAAATGCGTAGTCTTCATCTTCATTGCCAGAAAAGTCTTCAAACACTGTTTTAAGATTCTTTTGGCTGTCTAGACTAATACGCATAAACACATGGGTACCAGAGTGGGCTTCATCATTATGAAGCAGGTAGTTTTCTGCATCTCCTTCGTCATGAGTAAATATCAAGTCAGAAGAAAATATGTAGAATGTATCAAAGACACGAGAAGTAAAGAATATACCCTGCCCAGTATGATTGTCTGGATCTGTAGTTAACTTACCTTTGCTTAGTTCGAGTATTGATTCTCTTGGTTCTGGCAGTTTCATAATTCGAGCTATATGATTAAAAATACCTTCACCATTATCTGAAATGCGTATTTCAATTTCCTGACGGGTTCTCTCTACACCTATATGTGCATGTGTTCCGCAAGAATGATCTATGGCATTGTTGAGCATTTCTGTGAAGCCGTAATGACAAATATCTTCGATATTTTTCGGCAATCCGTTAAATATAAATCTGAAATTACGTGAATAGACATCACTCTCATGCAATTCTTTAAGTTCAAACACGCCATCCTGTGATCTATGCGAACCTAATCTATATGTGCGAGCACGAGTATTTCCATCCGCAGCTAAATACCCCATTTTTACAAGAGCGGCTAAATGGCTGTGAACTGTTTGCCTCGTTACATTAAAAGTCTCAACAGCGTCATGAATAAGGTGCTGATTTCCTGCCTTAACCGAATTTAGTAGCGAACGCCTAATAAGATCAGCTCGTTTTGTTTTTGCCAGCATCATGAGTTTTTTTGTATGGCTTCAGTGGAATTATTGTAAAGGTAACGTTGGTTTATTGTAAGGGTAATATTGGTTTATTGTAAAGGTTCTATAGGCAATTTGGGGACAGTCGGGACAGATAACTGCAAAAAATTACAATAAAACCCAACAGGTAACCCTTTGATCTAATTATTGAAATATGTTGTAACTTGTTGTGTTTATTAGTATTTATCGGTATTGAAAACCAGCGTGGGTTTGTAGCCCACCGTGAGCTCGAATCTCACGCCCTCCGCCATATCATCGATAAATAATCAAATATATCTATTTATTAACACTTCAAGGCCCTGCAATCTGCAGGGCCTTGCTTGGTTGGGCACAATACGGGGGTGTCTGGAAATAAATCGGGTATTGCATACCATTTTCCAGCGCCTTACGCGATGGTATGATTATCAGGCACCATATAGAAATATAATAGGCAAAAGGTGGAAAAACGGCTCAGGAAGACACGGCCGGGTACCCAGTGTAAATTTGCTATGAAAAGAATCATCTTTAAACTTTCGGCAACCCTGTTCATGTACGTTATGTATATGCCTGCTTACGCGCAACAAAACGGTGTTGCGGGCACTCCCTTACTTGCCTCCGGAGAATCGCTTGCGTATGAAATGGGAAAGACATATCAGTTAGCAAAAAACTGCGGCCAGAACCTGGACAACATTGCGGAACCCAGGGCGGTTATACTATTGCTGAATTACCTTGAAGAAAATGATGTAAAAACAGCCATGAGGCAGTATAAACATTCGCTAGCAAGGGAAAAGGGCAAATCCTGCAACCTTGAAAAAATAGAAATCCATACCTTGATGAATAAAATAGCAAAATTTATGCGTCAGTCGGCTTCCTTTGCCAGGCAGTAAAGCCGGTTGCCCGCGTAACCGGGAAAATCCAGTATTTTATAATAGTTTCCTATAGTTACGGCGCACTGGTGTCTAAATACAGGTAAGTACCGCCATAAAAATAAAGAGGGTCATCTTCAGGGTGGCCTTTTTATTGCATTGAATATCTATCTAATATAAATAAAAACAATATTATATAGAATATATCTATATTTATTCTATTATACCTATGTAAGTTTATGTTAGACATATTAATTAGCAGTTAATAAAATACTAATGTATAATGCGGGCAACATGATGGCAAAACAGACTGTGCAAAAGACTTATTTATTTACTTCCATATTATTGTTGATGGTACTGAACAGTACTGTCAAGGCTGATTATTCAGCGGTTAATTCTGAACACTGGGATAGCCGTTATGATGAGATGTTCCGGAAATATTCAGGCCGCTACTTTGGCCCGCATTTTGACTGGCGCTGGTTCAAGGCCCAGGCGATAGCTGAATCCGGATTGCAAAAAGGGGCGATGAGCCCGTCGGGTGCCCGCGGTTTGATGCAGATATTGCCCTCCACCTACCAGGAAATCAAACAGACCAAACCCTATATTGGAAATATTAATGATCCATCCTGGAATATTGCAGCGGGTATATTCTATCTCAGGAATCTGTTCAGGCGGTGGCAGGGAAGACCGGATAAAGAACGCCTCTATCTGGCGCTGGCCAGTTACAATGCAGGGTATTATCGAATTTTAAAGGCCTTCAGGAGAGTAAAGGGCACTGACAAGAAATGGACCGATATCAAAATGCACATTCCAGGTGAAACGAGGGAATATGTGGAAAGAATACGCCGCCTGATGAATGATAAACGCACCTTGCGTATGGCAAGAATGGATACTATTCAGCCTTGATGTCTGGTGCGGTCAGTCCAGCAGGATTGGTGGCGGGCATGATCAGTGAGTCAAATACCCAGGCCAACCGTTCTTTCCCCGGTATGTAGACCTGTACCCAGCGTTTATTACGTGAGATAGCGACTATTCGGGTATTGTTATCGAGCACATACAATACAGCACTTTTAACCGACGGTTTGCTGCGGGTGTTTGCCTTCTGGACCTTGATACGGACACTTTTTCCAACCAGCTTCCATTGTTCTGTTCCCCACTTTGATGTGATTGATGCCATCTGTGCAGGGTTCTGTTTTAACAGATAGGCGAGCATGTTACGGGCATCGCTGTGGCCTTGCATGGCGGCAACCTGAAAGAAGGTAGAGGCCGCAGGTATGTCCGGACGCACTGATTCATCGCCATGATAGAGCAGCAAGCCGAGTGTAAAGGAGGCCTCTGTATGCCCCTGGAGTGCTGCTTTTTGCCAGAGGCCCCGGGCCTTGATGTTATCAATAGCAAGGCCATAACCATTGTGGTACATCCACCCCAGATTGAATTGAGCCGTTGCATTGTCGGCATCTGACATGGGCTTCCAGATACAGTAGGCAATGGCATAGTTACCTTCACGCATGAAGGAGAGGGCTTTTTCTGCTTGTTCCATGTCTGTGGTGGTATTTTTCTTCTGGCCTGGTTTTGCTGGAATTTTTGCCGCTGTTTTATTAATGGAGGCAGGGTTTGATGTGTCTGGTTGGCCGGCATTCATGTGCGGGTGGTCAGAATACGGTGATCCGTCGGGACCCGGTTGCCGGGCAGGCTGGTTGTCTGCTACGGCCATCGAACTTATAAATAACAGGCAGACAGTGATGGCAGGGGATAATCGCATCACGGGAGTATACCAAAAAGTTGCTAAACCCACATTAAGCAAACGGGATTGTGTTATTTCGGGTCAGAGTCACTGCTGATGTCCCGTTAGTTTTATGAAGCACATATAGATGTGAGGACATGGAACCGGCAAGCCTGATCAAGACCGTCTGCCGCACGGATGCGGCAGCCGAGCCGCCATGGATGGCATGTTTTGCGTGTCTTGATCCGGCTTGCCGGTTCCATGTCCGGATTGCGGGCTAGCCCGAAACGCACTTGCCGCTTACATTTCAACTGTATTCGTTACATGTTAACGGGACAGTCACGGGTCAGAGTAAAAACCCTGTTCTCTCCGAAATGGTAGCAGGCTACAGTGTATCTAGATAACAATATCCCTGCCCACCTTACCTGTATCTAACACACACCTATACCTTCACTAACATGGCTAATGTGTCGTATTCCGGTTAATGCGACAAAATTTATTACGAATATATAAATGTAATATGACAGAAAGGCTAGTAGAATATCGTCGAAGTCTCTTTCTTGTTTGTAACGCATGTGACGCTGGCAGGATGGCAGGTTCTATGCTGGCCAGGCATGCAATCGGGGGGAGGCATCGATGAGTATCAAGTGCTTCCGGTCAACGTGTGAATGCGTGGCTGAAGCATAACATTTCGTAAATGCACCTCTTGCGAAATCGGGTTAATCGATCATGCCGAGGTGATTATTGGAGGATGTAACGATGAGTAGAATCATAAGAGATGCAAGCCTTGTTTTTTTGATGTCACTGTTTATTCTTGGAAATACAAATGTCTATGCCGGGGATAAAACGCTTCATAAAGTGGTAATCCAGGTTAGTACTGATGATCCAAGAACCCAGAAAATAGCATTGAATAATGCCGTAAACCTGCAAAAGCTTTATGGTATGGATAACGTCAAAATCGAGATTGTTGCCTATGGCCCTGGTCTTGGGTTGTTGACGAAAAAAAGCAAACAACCTGATCGGGTGAAAAGTTTGGCCATGCAGGAAATAACCTTTAGTGCATGCCAGAATACAATGAATAAAGTGAAGAGAAAAACCGGAAAGCTTCCCGTTCTTCTTGAAGGTGTCAAAACCGTCAATGCCGGTGTTGCCCGTATTATTGAATTGCAGGAACATGGGTACGCATACATCAGGCCATAGAAACCGGGCTGGATATTCGGGGTCAGAGTAAAACCCTTAATAGTCCTGCTGGCAGTACATTAGTGGCCGCCACCGTGCCCCCCGCCGTGTCCACCGCCCCGGTGGGCACCGCTACTGCCAATGCCACCGGCGTGTGCCTGCCCGCTGTTATGAATGCTGCTGCCGATAATTCCTGTGTGAGACGGGCCATTATGATTTGCTATATGGGGGGCGCTATATGATGCCGCACCTGTTCCGTTATGAGCAATGTTGTTCATTCCATGGTTTACGGGCTGCGCACCTCTCGATCCATCATGTCGGCCTCCAGCGATCGTAGAATGCTGGCTGTTGTGACCAATATGGTTACTGCCGGAATGCACTGTTCTGTGTCGGGCACTACCTGATGCATGAATAGCATCATCGGTATCTGTCCCGTGGTGTTGAGAAAAGTGAGCCGTGCCGTTGCCGTGATGTTGGGATGAATGGTTGCCTGAGTAGTGACCGTTATGGGGGATATATCCACCATGATGGACGTTTTCTTGATCATGCCCGGCCCCTGAGTAATGCCCAAACCAGGTGTAGGGGTAGCTCATGTATCCGAAAGAATAAGGGCTTCCATAGTAGTATGGCGTGTAATAATAGCTCGGGTAAGTGGTCACGCGGTAAGTCGTTACCGGGGAATCCGGGGTGACATCCGTATATGTTTTCGGGCTGATATCTTCATATGTTGTCGGGGTGATATTTTCGGCCGGGGTTTGCACCGTGGCTTCCTGCGACAACAGGTAGCTGATTATCTCCTTGCTGACACCACTCAAAAGCAGTTTGTCGATTGCCCTGGCATCCAGAATAAACCCTAACTCACGGTGGTCAAGAAATAACAGTATGGTCCGGTCAGAGAGCCCACGTTCGTTTAAGAGTACTATATCGTCGAGACGGACTTTTAAATGGCCGGCCGTTGCATTTGCAAGCATAGCCAATCCGAGTAATCCTGCTAGATACCGGTGCTTCATGGCTGCTCCGTCAAATGAGAACCACTGATCAAAAAATCGTGCGGCACGGTGATCGCCAGACGTAGCAGATGTTGTTGCTGCCGTCGCGGTAGCAACTGGACTGCATCCACCAGCTGTGCCGACTCCATTTCACTCGATTTTTTCCATTGTTTGTACAGGGCTTTTAATACCTCTCCTTCGTGAAGGTCAGAAAGTCGATCCGGGGCTACCCGGTTAATGACGATGGACCAATAGTCGGACAACAGATCGCTCCAATAGGCGGCAAGCAAGACCGGTGTCACGGTGCGGCCACTGCGCCGCTGGTAGGCGCGAGCATCCGAATGCGATACCTTCAGGATAATCACAGGCCTGTCCGCATTGCGGCCATAAAACATAACCTGGTTATTTGTCATTGCAGAGCCCGGGAGAAAAGTACCTTCACCCGCCAATGCGGCCCACTTCAGTCGTTTTACTACGGCGTTAGCCCGGGCCACTACCGACGGAAACGCCCCCTCGTCCCGTAATACCAGCAACCGGACCCCCGCCATGTTAACAGCACTGTGGTGGTGGCGACCAGACCCCGTCTCCTGGAATGACCCATAATCAAAGCGTCCCACGGCAACGGTTTTTCCGGGCGTCGCAAAAGACGTTACTGCACTTGCTCGAGTGCTGTTAACAGGGGCGGGCCCGTTATGGTTGTGAGCGGTTGCCGCAGCGTGGGATGGAGCTGAAGAACCTGACGCCGGTCTGGCATCCGTTTTTTCATGAGTGCCCTTTAACATAGCCTGAATGACTGACTCGGAAAGTCCCAGTTCCTTCAGGTGAACGATGTCTTTTGCCTCCAGTTCGAAGGCAGAGTCGGTAGCCTGGATCAGGGCCATGATATCCTGGTCACTGTAGTTTTTCTGACTAAGCTGAATGACGTCGTAGATGCTGAGTGCATAAGCCAGTACCGGCATCACAAGTAACGGGACGGCCGCGATAATGAGCCTGCGAATAACGGGCACTATAGTCATGATTACCTCACGCCTGCCTGCAGCAATCCACCGGGATTGAATCGGCGGGGTAGTGGCATCCGGGCATTTTAAGCACTGTCTGATCTGACCCGTTGCAGCACGTTTAGTTCCTGACCCTTCAGAAGCTGCGAGGGCAACGGGGTATAAGGTCTCCCTGCGCCCGGTCGACTTGAGCAAGTGCCATTCAACACTATCTCATGTATGGAAAACAGTACCGGGTTGTTACGGGTTGAAGACATCATCAGGGAAGGCGATATGCACAATACGTCGACATGCATGCCCTGTACTCAGGTGTGATGACCCTGTTTTATGTTACATTGTCCATATGGTGAAACAGATTGCGCCGACGACCGCGGACATCAACAAGAAGTGTCCCGCACCTGGGTTAACAGCCAGGCGGAAAGATCATTTTGGCATGGTTGCCTGGGAATTTGAATGCAACTTTGCAGAAGAGGTTTCTCTTGAATCAGGCAAGATAGCCATTCACTGCTCGGAGCTCGCGGGTAAATGTTGTGTGGATAATGGCATGGATTATTTTGTCAATTCTCCGCAGATATCACCCCTGAAGAGTTTTCTCGAGACATCAATGAAGTATTTCAATCGGTAACCCCGTACAGAATTTGTTAATGAGTCTTCAACTTTTGCAAATTTGATTTAAGTCAATGACACTTCTGATTCGTTTTTATATAATCGGCCATGACTGCGGATGAGCCGGAATGAACAGCAAAATAATACACATACTTGAATACCCCTGCGCATTGATCCATGACGATATCATGCTGGCAGGGTGTGAACACAGCGGCAAATACAATGATAATGAATATCATTGTGAGTACTGCCCTGACAGTAAATCATGCACCTGGATCAACATCGTCAATGTTTCAGATTCGCAGACTTATACAAACAAGGAATTTACAGAGCATCTGGAGTACGCACTCGACAGGATGATAGCTTATGTAAGCGTACTCGAACACAACATCTTTACCTGTCCATGCAATACCTGCTCATGGATACAGGAAGCGATGTTGGCCCTTGAAAAACTCTCTACACGCCAGTAATAATACCCTTTAATATTGTTTTTTATCCTTTGTTTTATTTGATAATCACTGGCTGATTTTTGTGATGTATCAGGGTGCCTGATGAAAATATTTTTCTGCCGGTTTTTTCCGACAGGGTGCCATAAAACCATAATATTTGTATACCTGAAAATCATGAAGTGACTGTTCAACGGTGACGCCTGGTCAACCAAAAAAACCACGGACCGGCTTTTTACATGGCACCTTAAAATTAAAGTAAACAATAAGAATTATTCTATAACTATATGTATTTAAATATATAAAATATCACTGCTGTCCCGTTAACTTTATGAAACACATATAGATGTGAGGACATGGAACCGGTAAGCCGGATCAAGACCGTCTGCCGCACGGACGCGGCAGCCGAGCCGCCATGGATGGCATGTTTTGCGTATCTTGACCCGGCTTACCGGTTTCATGTCCGGATTGCGGGTTAGCCCGAAACACACTTGCTGCTTACATTTCAACTATATTCGTTACAGGTTAACGGGACAGTCGTGATAAAATATTTTTTATTTCACGGAATTTCAGTTGAAACAAGATGCACCTGAAAAAAACAATATGGTGTGAAAATACGGATTCTTGATAGAATGATATGATTGATTTACAAAGATAATAACAATACCTAAACAGTTGTCCGGGGAGATTAAATGATAAAGGTTATGCTGGTCGATGACCATGAGTTGGTACGAGCCGGTATCAAGCGCTTACTGGAAGATACGGATAATATCGAGGTCGTGGATGAGGCCGATTGTGGTGAATCTGCCATTCAAAAGGTACGTCTGGTCAAACCTGATGTTATATTAATGGACGTTAACATGCCCGGGATAGGCGGACTGGAGGCCACCCGCAAGATCCTGCAGATTGATGCCGGTATCAAGGTTATCGTGGTTACCGTTCATGCGGGAGAGCCTTATCCCACTCGCTTGCTTGAGGCAGGTGCATCCGGTTACCTGACAAAGGATTGTGGTCAGTTGGAAATTATTAATGCCATCCTGGCCGTCAGTTCGGGTGAGCGCTACATTGGTACCGATATCGCGCAAAAGCTGGCGTTGTCGTTGATGCCTGGCGCGAATAAATCGCCATTTGATAACCTTTCGCAACGGGAAATGCAAGTCATGTTGATGGTGACACAGGGCCAGAATTTGCAGGAAATTTCAGACCGGCTTTGCTTGAGCCCTAAAACAATCAGCACTTACCGTCATCGACTATTTGAAAAGCTGGACGTCGATAATGACGTTGAACTGACACGTCTGGCTATTCGACATGGAATGATTGAAAATGGCCTGAACGCCTGAAACCGTTTGTTACCTGTCTAACGCAAGGTGCGTTACAAAACAACATAAGGACTATGTATGCCTGAAGCGCGAATCCGCGCCCCCGAATTACCCGATACCCTTGAGTGGATAAATACGGAGCCTGTCAGGTTGTCAGACTTGCGAGGCAAAATCGTATTGCTGAATTTCTGGACATCCGGCTGTGTTAATTGCATGCACATGCAAGAGGACTTGCGTGACCTTCTGAATACATATCGAGACAATCTGGTTGTCATTGGAATACACACGCCAAAATTTCCGCACGATAACAACAGGGGAACTGTGCACAAGTCGGTAAATCGACAGCATATCAAACATCCTGTGGCGCATGATCCGATCAGCAGGGTATGGAAAAAATATGCCATCAAGGCATGGCCTTCAATCGTATTTATAGATGCAGAAGGTTATGTTGTAGGCAGTTTGCGGGGAGAGGGACGTCGGCGGCAAATTGATGATCTGATACAGAAATACATCGGTATTGCGCAACAAAAGAAAATCCTTAATCTGGATCAGGTCAGCGTATATGCAACGCCGGAACCGGCAGGTGTGCTGAATTTTCCTGGCAGGGTTCTGGCGACCGGGACCCATCTGTATATCAGTGACAGTGGACACAACAGGATTATTCAGGCCAATCACCATGGCCGTGTAACACAGATATTCGGATCAGGAACTGCCGGATTGCTGGACGGTGTTGGCGCATATGCAGCGTTTGATAATCCACAGGGCCTGGCAATGGAAAATGATTTTTTGTTTGTTGCCGATATGGGTAACCATGCAATCAGAAGTATCAACACACAAAATGCCGAGATTATTACCCTGGCTGGAAATGGTGAAATGCAATATACGGCAGAAAGGGTATTTGCAGATCCATTGCAGACACGTTTAAATTCACCCCGGGACCTTTGTTATAATCATGGTGTGCTTTTTATTTCAATGACCGGGCAACACCAGATATGGAGAATGGAGTTGACGGCAAACGAGCTGAGTGTGTTTACGGGCTCGGGCAAGGAGAACCTGATTGACGGCAAGCCCGGAGAGGCATCACTGGCCCAGCCCTCGGGCATGGCCATGGGTGAGTATTGTATCTACATCACTGATGCGGAAACATCATCAATACGGCTTGTCAGGTTGCCGGATGGTCAGATCTCGACGTTGATCGGTGCCGGCCGGCTTGAGCATGGTGATATCAATGGTGGCTGGGCACATGCCCGTCTGCAACACCCGCTGGACATTGTGTTTGATCAGCAGCCCGGTCTTATATACATTGCCGATACCTATAATAATAAAGTCAAGGTCATGGACCTGCAAAGCAAGGGGATACGCAGTATTGAGACCGGCAAGGGGCTTGACGAGCCCGGCGGGATCAGCCTGTACAATAACCAGCTATGGATAGCAAATACCAACGCCCATGAGATACGAAAAGTTAATTTAACGACCAACACAGTTGAGGTAATCGAGCTTAATGAGCCAGAATTTGATTTTTGACGTGAATTGCCGACAATGTCTGCGACTGGCAACATTTCTGGATGACCTCCGATCAGAGCACCCGGGTTACCATAACCGGCCGGTTGAACCATTTGGTGTAAAGAATGCAAAACTGTTGATAGTAGGCCTGGCACCGGGCATGCATGGCGCGAATGCAACAGGACGGCCCTTTACCGGTGATCATGCCGGCATCCTCCTTTATGAAACGCTTTATAAAAACGGCTTGTCAAACAAGCCGGAGTCCATTGCGCGTAGCGATGGTTTAAAACTGATAAATTGCCGCATTACCAATGCTGTAAAATGCCTGCCACCGCAAAATAAACCGGTTGGAAGTGAAATCAATACCTGTAATCAGTTCCTGAGAGAAGAACTGATGACCCTGAAGCCGGGTTCGGTTATTCTTGCACTGGGTACCATTGCCCACAATGCAGTCATTCGTGCATTTGGTGAAAAATTATCAGCATTCAAATTCGGTCATGAAAATTTGCATAAACTGAATAATCTGACCTTGATCGATTCATATCACTGTAGCCGTTATAATACCCAGACCAAGCGACTTACGGAAAAAATGTTTAATAATGTCTTTAAAAAGGCAAAAAAAATCATGGCTGAATAGTGCGGATTCATTGATTCACTGAAATGCTTTGTGAATTCCCCCATCCTTCCAGGACGACCCCACGGAAGTGAAATCAGTAGTGAAAGCCGATTGGGGCAAGGGGTGGCGATTTAATACGGCGTAGCAGATAAACAGGGATATACTTAACCCATGCCCGATCAAGTCGAAGAAAAATCCTTTGATTCCATTGAATTCCTGAAAACACTGACACATCTTCCCGGTGTCTACAGATTTGTCGACAAGGCGGATGAAGTTCTCTATGTCGGCAAGGCCAAAAACCTGAAGAAAAGGGTGGCCAGCTATTTCCGTAAAACAGGGCTTGGCAATAAAACCAGGGTATTGATGGAACAGTTAGACCACGTCGATGTTACGGTCACGCATACCGAAGCCGAGGCACTGATACTCGAAAACAATCTGATAAAAAAACACCGTCCACGCTACAATATCCTGTTGCGGGATGATAAAAGCTATCCCTATGTTTACCTGTCGACCGAAGAGGAATTTCCGCGCCTGGCATTTCACCGTGGTGCGCGCCGCCTGCCAGGGCGATATTTCGGGCCATACCCGGACGTCGGTGCGGTTCGTGAAAGCCTTAACCTTCTGCAAAAAGTTTTTCCGGTACGCCAGTGTGAAGACAGTTTCTATAGAAATCGTTCGCGGCCCTGCCTGCAATACCAGATAAAACGCTGTACCGCACCCTGTGTGGGTTTAATTGATCATGAAAATTATATGCGTGATGTACGTCATGCCATCCTGTTCCTGGATGGCAAGAGTACCGAGATTGCAGATGAGTTGATCAAACAAATGGAAGAGGCATCAGCAAGGCAGGATTATGAACAGGCCGTTCTCTACCGTGACCAGATCCGTAGTCTGAAAAAAATGCAGGAGCGCCAGTATGTCGAAGGAGAGCATGGCAACCTGGATGTTGTCGCCTGCTATACCGAAGGGGGGGTGGCCTGCGTCCAGGTTTTTTTTATTCGTCAGGGAAGGAATCTGGGCAACAAGTCATTTTTCCCGAAAATACCGGAGAAATTATCGGCCACGGAAGTGCTGGAAAGTTTTATTCCCCGGTATTATCTGGATCGCGATGTCCCGGAAGAAATACTCATCAGCCATCCCCTTAAACAGCCTGATTTACTGCAAACCGTCCTTGCAGAAAACAGTGGGCATGTCTGTTATATCAAGGACAAGGTCAGGTCAGAGCGCAGACGATGGGTGAAAATGGCCAGGCATAATGCCGAAAATTCACTCAAGTCGCGTCTGGCAAGTCAGCAAGGCGTACTTAAACGGCTGGAAGCACTTCAGGATGAGTTATCATTAGACCAGATGCCGGCAAGGATGGAATGTTTTGATATCAGTCACACGATGGGAGAGGCCACCGTGGCATCCTGCGTGGTATTTGATATTAATGGCCCGCTTAAAAGCGACTACAGGCGATTCAATATTGAAAACATCACCCCGGGCGATGACTATGCCGCGATGAATCAGGCACTGACACGCCGATATACCCGGGTAATAAAGGGTGAGGGTAAACTGCCGGATCTGCTGGTTATCGATGGTGGTAAGGGGCAGATCCACCAGGCCGAAGACGTTTTGTCGGAATTACAGATCGAAGGCGTCAGCATATTGGGCATTGCCAAGGGACCGGGGCGAAAACCTGGCCTGGAAACCCTGTTCTTGTCGTCACAGGGTGAGCCTATTATACTGCCTGAAAGCTCGGGTGCCCTGCATCTGTTACAGCAGATTCGTGACGAGGCCCACCGGTTTGCAATTACCGGCCATCGCCAGAGGCGGGCAAAAAAAAGAACAACATCCGTACTGGAAACCATCCCCGGGATGGGCCCCAAACGCAGGCAAAACCTGCTAAAGCAGTTCGGGGGATTACAGGAAATAGAGAAGGCCGGAATAGAGGATCTTGCCAGTGTAGACGGGATCAGCCCGCGACTGGCACAAAAGATCTATGATGTCTTTCATACAGACCAGGGATAATACTGCTGTCCCGTTAACCTATAATAACTATAGTTGAAACGTAAACGGCAAGTCCGTTTTGAGCTAAACAGAGCATTCCGGACATGAAACCGGCATGGCCAAATCAAGACACGCAAAAGATGCCATCCATGGCCGCTCGGCTGCCGCATCGCTGCGGCAGACGGTCTTGATTTGGCCATGCCGGTTCCATGTCCTTACATCTATACTCACTTCAAAAGTTAACAGGACAGCAGTGCAGGGATAACATGAAATTAAATTTTCCAACAATATTGACTCTCTCAAGGATAGCGGTAATCCCGGTCTTTATCGTGATCTATTACCTGCCGGTCGACTGGTCTAACGTGGTCTGCACAGCGCTATTCATTCTGGCCGCTGTAACCGACTGGTTTGACGGGTATATTGCCCGGAAGTACAAGTTGGCTTCCCGCTTCGGGGCATTTCTGGATCCGGTGGCGGATAAGCTGATGGTGGCGGTTGTGTTGATACTGCTCGTAGACCGCAACCCCACGAACCTCCCGGGCCTGTTACTGGCAATCCCGGCGGTTATTATTGTCGGCCGCGAAATAACCATTTCTGCTTTACGTGAATGGATGGCCGAGCTCGGCGAAAGAGGCAAGGTGTCGGTATCCTATGTTGGCAAGGTTAAAACGGCTGCACAATTATTTGCATTGCCGTTTATGATTCACCGGGATCCGCTCTGGGGTATTCCAGTGGCCGAAACAGGCCTGCTTTTGCTTTACGTGGCTGCTGCCCTGACGCTTTGGTCCATGTTTTTGTATATCAAGGGAGCCTGGCCGGTGATGAAGGATAATATTGAACAATAAGCAGTTTTTCTTGACACTTTGACCTCAAACATTACAATAGCCTCTCTTTCGAGGATGGATACTGCGGGAATAGCTCAGCTGGTAGAGCACAACCTTGCCAAGGTTGGGGTCGCGAGTTCGAATCTCGTTTCCCGCTCCAGATTCATATAAAAGCCTCGGTCTGCTGGCCGGGGTTTTTTGGTTTGAAATGACTACAATAATATAGAATATGGCCGAGTGGCAGAGTGGCTATGCAGCGGATTGCAAATCCGTGGACCTCGGTTCGACTCCGGGCTCGGCCTCCATATTTTCAGCTGTTTGACCGCCGATGGTTACAAATAAGCCCAGGTGGCGAAATTGGTAGACGCAAGGGACTTAAAATCCCTCGGTGGAAACACCGTGCCGGTTCGATTCCGGCCCTGGGCACCATCTTTAAAATCAATAACTTACATACCATCGTTAATATTTTATTTAACTAGTGGTCTAACAACTTAGTATTGATGGATAGAGTGATTTCAATTTAATTCGCGCATCGCTGGTGGTAAATCGCCAGTTCACTCGAACTTCGTCTTCATTGCGTGTTTTCTGCCATGCATTGATTTCATTTCTTAGTGTCTGTTGATCTTCTATGCGACGATCTAGACACTGTCGAGCCATGACGCCAATTTCAATCTCTGCCATATCCAGCCAACTGCCATGCTTCGGCGTGTAATGTATCTCCAATCGCTCGGCTATTCGTCGAGCTTCGCCAGGTTCAAAGGCTTAGAGACAATATGGCTTTTTAGATCTGGTAATATAAATATACCTATACAGGTATATTTGACTTTTATATCTTTACAGTTATAATTTGCATATATATCTGTATAGTTATATTTTGTATTTTATAACCTATTGAAGAACATGAGGCAGCCATGATACCTATCACCTCACCTGAAACACTGGGCAAGGTCCTACGGAGATACAGGAGGGATCTCGGTTTAACGCAGAGCGAGGCAGGCAGGAAATTTAACCTTTCTCAGAAAACTGTCTCCAATATCGAGTCAGGGCTTCCCGGCGTCCAGCTTGGTACGCTGTTTAAACTCATGTCGGCGCTCCGCCTGGAGATGCAGCTGGAATCCAGGGAGAAGCCATCAAAAGATGAGGCGCTTTGGTAATGGCATCACTGTTTGTTTACATGAATGGCTATGAGGTCGGTGAGTATATTCAGCGGGCGAGCGGTGCTCAGGAGTTTGTCTATAGTAGCTCATGGCTCGAACGCAGGGCCGCAGTTCCCCTGTCTCTTTCATTGCCGTTAACTGAAAAAATACATAAGGGTGACAAGGTATATAACTACTTTGACAATCTATTGCCCGACAACAGTGATATACGAAATCGGATTCAGGCCCGGTTTGGTGTAAAAACCAACCAGCCCTTCGATTTGCTAGCGAGCATAGGAGTAGATTGTGTTGGTGCTATTCAGCTCATGAGCGGGCAGGCTGATGTTGATGTTAAAAAAATCAATAGCACACCTCTTTCTGAAAAAGAAATCGCTGATATCCTGAGGAATTACAAGACACTGCCACTAGGCATGTCGAAGGATCAGGATTTCAGGATATCCATTGCTGGTGCCCAGGAGAAAACCGCCTTCCTATGGCATGACGACCAATGGCAACGCCCGAAAAACATTACGCCAACATCCCATATCTTCAAGTTACCCATTGGAAAACTCGAACATAGCGGCATTGATTTATCTGACAGCATTGAAAATGAATGGTTGTGTCTGGAAATACTGAGAGCATTTGGATTGCCCGTACCTGCTGTCAATATTGAAACATTTGAAGATATGAAGGTGCTCATTGTTGAGCGTTTTGACCGCGAACTATCTCAAGATAAAACATGGATTATTCGACATCCTCAGGAAGATATGTGTCAAGCGAGTGGCTTTGCACCCGCATTGAAATATGAAAGCGATGGCGGGCCAGGAATCGCCACTATCATGGAACTACTCAAGTCTTCAATATATCCAGAAGATGATCGCAGACAATTCATGCAAACTGTTTTTCTATTCTGTTTGCTCGGTGCAATCGATGGTCATGCCAAGAATTTTAGTATATTCCTGAAACAAGGTGGCCGGTTTGAATTGACACCAATTTATGATGTTATCTCTGCCTATCCACTCGCGGCAAAACACCAGATTGAATTAAGAAAAATGAAAATGGCGATGGCCTTGCACGGGAAGAACACACACTATGCCTGGCATGAAATTATGTCGCGACACTGGTTTTCTGAGTCTAAGAAAGTCGATTTCACTGCATCAGAAATGCAGGCGATTATTGATCAAACACTCAGGGTTCTTGATACTGTCATTAACGATGTTTCGTCTCGTCTTCCATCCGGTTTTCCAGGGGATATATCGACAACCATATTTGATGGCATGAGAAAGGCTGCCGGTAAATTCCAGCAGCAGAATAGGGGACGTACCACGGTTATGGATTGTTAAGGCAGATTTGTGTAACTGCCTGAATACCGCATTGGTTTTCCCGCTGACATTCTGTTTTTTGCACACATGAGATTTCAACACTACATAGGTATCGACTACTCTGGCGCGCAAACCCCGGAAAGCCGTCTCAAGGCCTTGCAAGACTACAAGGCGGCGCGTGATGGTGAACCGGAAAAGATCAGCACTCCCAAGGAGGGAGCGAAAAACTGGTCACGGCTGGAGATTGCGCAATATTGTCACAAGGCGCTGGAGTCCGGCGAGCCTGTGATCATCGGCATCGATCATGGCTTCTCTTTTCCTTTGGGTTACATGCAGCGCTATGGGCTGTCCAGTTGGGACACCTTTCTTCAGGACTTCATGCGCCATTGGCCGACGGCCGACCCACATATTTATGTCGATTTTGTTCGTGATGACAATCCACGCACCGGTGATCGTTCCGAATTGCGTTTGTGTGAGCAATGGACGGCGACCGCGAAGAGCGTGTTTCTGTTCGATGTGCAAGGTTCCGTTGCGAAATCCACTCATGCTGGTCTGCCGTGGCTGTTATGGTTACGGGAATCGCCAGCGTTACGTGGCAAGGTACATTTCTGGCCGTTCGATAGTTTCGAGGTGCCGGAGGGTAAATCGGTGATTGCCGAAGTCTACCCGGCTTTATATAAGCGGCGTTTTCCCAGAGAAGATCGAACCTCTGATGAACACGATGCCTGGTCGGTTGCCGCCTGGCTGCAGGAGGCCGATCGCCGTGGTATCCTCGAACAATATTTTGCGCCGCCACTGACGCTCCCCGAGCGGAAGCAGGCAGAATTGGAGGGGTGGATACTCGGGGTCTGGTAGCGGGCGCTTTCCTGGTTTGTGTGTGGAGTAAATCGCCGACGCATTTGCGGCACTTTTTGTGTGAGGGCACCTAGAATAGGGTCGGACCAACGTAACCATATGATAAGTCAAAATTAATTCCCCTAAATAAGCTGTTTTTCATGCTTAAAACAAATATTTTATACTCAAAAACGATACTTTAACAAAAACGGGACAGAAAACTTATTGAGATACCCATACTAAGAAATACTAAAAAACATAATAAAATCAATACTATAAAGTTATTCTATCCACACTAATGCACTGTGATTGTTTTTCGGATAATACTGTATTAATATTTAATACATCTAATAGTTTTGAGGATAAGTCAATGGCTCGTAATACATCTGTTACTCTGGGTGAACACTTTGATGAGTTTGTGTCTGAAAAGATCGGTGAAGGGCGTTTCCAGTCTGTAAGTGAGGTGGTGCGTGCCGGGCTACGTAAGCTGGAAGAGGATGAGACTAAGCTACAGGCTCTTAGAACCCGATTACAGGCGGGGGAAGATAGCCTGGCAATAGAAGATTTTGATGGCACTGAATTTATCGCAGAGTTACATAAGAAATACCCTGAATGACGGTGGCCTATACGCTTAGGGAATTAGCTCAGGCTGATCTGGAAAAAATCTGGCTTTATACACGGCAGGAATGGGGTGTGGAGCAGGCAGACAGTTATTTGCAGGCACTATTTTCAAGATTTGACTGGTTGGCTGAAAACCCCAAAGCAGGCAGAAATAGGGATGACATAAAAACCGGATATTTCTGTTTTCCGCAAGGTTTACATCTGGTTTTTTACACAATACATAATAATAAGATTGATATTATCGGCATACCTCACCAACGTATGGATATAATCAGTCATCTATAACAGCGCAGCGAGGGCCAGGTCTTTCCGTGCCACATTCCAACAAAAAGTAAAAGATTTATTTCTAAGGAACCTCTGATTAAGTCGTGGATGAACAGCTTGTGCCATTCGGGACAGTATATCTATTAATGTATCGTTTAATTAATCTCTGTGGGTTCAATTCCCCGCAGCTTGCTGCGAATGAATGTGTCAGGCCTGCGTTAATGCATTAATAAAAAAGGCCCCAATTTTTTAAATGGGCATCACCATTTGCAAGCAATATGTTCACCAGTAATCGTCTGGCAAATTGCTGAGTATCGGCGAGTCCATCACCGGAATAATCATAAATCACTTTTCCAATTTGTTCAGTACCTCAGGGTTCAGCCTCCGCACGAAAATGATTACATGCTAACCCTGTCTCATACTCATCGATCTCATGTTTAAAGTATTCGATAATCTGCTCGTAATTAGTATCTAGCTCAACCGCCTCAAGTCCTTCGTCATCCTTATCCAGAGGAATCTCGCCGCGCATGATGGCTTTGTAGTATTCGGGGTCATCTACTGTGCCAAGTTCCTTGACTGTGGAAAATAATTTACTCAGAGTGTAGCCATGGTCGTGCATCAACACATAGAGGTCGTATAAATCCCGAGAGCGAACTCGGTCGGCAAGTACAAGTGTCTTGGCCGCTTTAAGTCCTTCGATTCCCAGGATATCAAAGCACATACCTGCTTCACGCACCTTTTTTGTAGACCGGTAAAACTCCTCCTGCGAGCTGTTCTTCCCGTGTACAAAGAACGTGACTTTTACTCCATCAATGACGTAATCACGGGCGCGGTCAAGTAAATTCAACCCGTGGTTAATCTTGAACTGGGAGATCTGAGCGGAGCTGGTGATCATTTGTGCCTGATGCTCCTCTCGTTTGAGACGTGAGATTAACCTGTCGATGGCAAAGCTGGGCAGGGTGTCTCCAAATTGGGCAAAATCAAAATCCAGGCTGATTCGGTGGCCGAGCTGTAAAGCCAGAGCGGTTCCACCAATAAGGGTTAATCCTTCCATCTCTGGTGCACGACCCAGCACTTCGAAGAGTGCGTTGGCCTCAGGTCGTAGAATGTTACGATGCAGGGTCATGGCGCTGGCAACGGGCTAATAACATTCCTTTCTGAATGCGCAATAGCATTGAGATGATCTTATTGCTTGCCGCCGTGTCTTCCAGGCAAGGCAGTTCTTTGCTTACAGTGTCGAAACCAAAATAGGAGACTGTTTTTAGTACGTCGTTGAAGCGACTAGCCTTAAGCACTTTGCGAATAAAAACGCTCGCACTCATCTGGCTATTAGACCAGTCATATGGGAATTCTGTCCCCATGGATTTTGAGTAGTAACCGACTTTATTTGAATGAGAGGTTTCAGCCGTAGGGCGTTTAACCACCGCCAAATCTAAACCTGCGGCATGCACAGCAGAGATAACCTTGGCAAACTCAGCTGTTGGTTTGCCTCGTTCAAATTCAGATAGAAATCGGGTTCCCACGTTGGCCTGCGGTGCAGCAGCGCGCAAGCCCAATTTCTGCGACTCTCTGCCGGTACGGGCAAGTTTACCGAGCTCTTCAGGTGTGTGGAAAATTTTGTGTTGTCTCATTATATGGTCTTTGTTCGTATCCCGTACGGGTTATTATAGTGTTCAAATGTCGATCTGGCAAGCTTATGTTACCTGTACTGGCAACGTTTTACCTAAATAAAGCAACATGTCTGCGTTGATCTGAGGTGACGGGTCAGGCCGTACGCCGTTACCGGCAACTTATCTGAATTTCGGGGACAGAATACTTAATTTGGAGAAACCCGGAATTTTAAAAACGTGATTTGAGATGATCATGACCAAGTATATTTATTTTGCAGACGGCGGCGCTTTGCCAGGTGCTATTTTAAGCTTGATTTTATTTAAGCGAATAGCGTTTGGGTGAACACAGAAGGTGAAAAATATATAAATAACAATGAGTTATTTATATAAGCGTTTGCCTGAGTAGACTTTTCGACACTTCCGCTAACAAGAAATAGTAAATACAGGTTGAAATAATCCTATAATAGTCGATAATTGACAATATATTGTTAATTATCG
>VAOU01100698.1_pt1 | contig 40117 bp, 71 predicted proteins | sample 3393871 | NCBI WGS metagenome assembly VAOU01 (sample SAMN08290440, study PRJNA428436) | hydrothermal vent metagenome | isolation source: Deep-sea hydrothermal vent chimney | place: Atlantic Ocean: South-mid Altantic Ridge | depth 1820 m m
AAGCGCCAAGCCGATGACCGGTGCAACACTGTTAACTAAAGATTTCCAGTCAAATCCCATAATGCATGCCTAATTCTAATATGACCAAACCCAAGGTCGCAATGGGCCGCCTAAATCATCTATGTGAATAAAACGTAACGGTCCTTTTTGGCTTACCCCTATTCCCGTCATTCCGTGTCTTAACGCGCACTCAATTAGTTTGTGTGCTCTGTTGCCTCTCACCAAAATATCCACGGCTCGTCCTGTTGTATGAGGTCCTGAGTTACCGGTTGAAGAAACTGATTCATTATGAATCTTGCATCTATATGCTGAGGTTAAAACTAGAGGAAAGCCAATTTCCTTGCGCATAGAAACAAGCTTTACCATAAATTCATTATTCATTACCTGCGTTCCACCGCAGCATTTCTCTCCTTTGCATTTTAGTTCATTATCGCTAAAATACTGATATTTACTTTTCATCTCTGACCTTTAAGTTGTGTACTCGGTTATTGTTATCGTCGATGACATAACACCGCCAAACCTTGGACCGGTATTAGTCCCATTAAAATATAATGTTGGTCCATTAAAAACTGGACCTGCTCTTACTTTAAACGTTGTAGATGATGTCGTTCCTGCTGTCAGCCAGTGTGTCATTACAATAGGCATTACCCGATTAATAGCATTAATCGATACTGCTGCTATTGCATCGACATCATCATCTTGAAATAATGCTGCAGCGATATTTTGAGTAGTAGCGAGACCAAACATATATATAACAACTTCTATTTTTAAGTTGTTTGTAGCCTTGTTGGGCGTTATAGATAAGCTCATGTACTCATCACCCTCAGTCGATTGGGGTATAGTGTCATCAATTGGGATTACTGTAGTACCTGACGCAAGTGTACCATCTTGAACATTTACAACCTGGAACACCTCTATAGAAGTAGATGCCGCTACGGCTGATGTTGAACCGCCTATAGCAGACCAATTTGCTCCATCTGATACCACTGTCAACCATCTGTTGTCTGTTAATGGAATAATTGCTGCACCGTTAATAGTTTCCGATAAATTCCCATCAATATTGACAATTCCGGTACCTGCGTTTCTCACAGTAAAGCTAAAGCCTTCTGTAACCGTTGCCGCTGGCGGTGTGGTCACCGTTATGTTTCCTGTGGCATCAAATATCAACCCTTTGTCTCCAGAATCGACAACGGTATTCGATGAGACAGCAGTGACCTCTTTTAAGTGTGGCTCATTGCTTATTAGTGCTCTCCATCCAGTTCCATCTGAGACCAGAATACACCATTCTCCAACCACCAATATGACTTGATTTCCCCCGTTAATCTGTTCTCCTCCATCACCTACAATTGTCCAGATTCCCGTAGAAGAGTTATTTCGAAACGCTACGGTAAACCCCTCTGTCGCTACTGCGGCTGCCAATAACGTAACTGTCGTTGATTGTACTGATGTCTGCTCTATCAAAGTACCTCTGTCGGCAGCCGTAACAGTATAGGTTGACGCTGATATGACAGTATTAACTGAGTCAATAAATGATCCCTGCACTAATGACTTGCCAAGAGCTGCTGCTGTTGAAGCTAAGTCATCTCTTAAAGAGTCGCTGGCGTTAGTTGTTATAACATTGTCTGTTGTTCTAATGTCAGAACCATCCGAATTAGTGACCTGCATTGTCATTAATCCCTGATATTTCACATCCGCCTCAATTTGTCCTGCAGCATTAAGCTGATATGGATTACTTTGCGGGACAGACAAAGCCTCATCCGAATATATTGTTCCTAATGTTGTCGTATTGTTTACGAAAAAAGTAACGAAACCGCCCGCTCTTCGAATTCCTTTCGAATCTCTAAAGGTTTGATATGGATTTATAACTGAGTTAGTCATTTTCTGTCATCCTTAAGCAATTTTCTTATTGCCTTAAATGCATTTTCTTGGTTTATTCCACGCAATTTTTCAGCAACACTTACTGCAGCCTCAATAACTGCTCCTTCAGTGTTTTTAGCCGCCCTAGCAGATCTATCAATTGCTTGACCTATTTGGCCTTGGAATGATGTTCTTGCGGCTGGGCCGAATACGCTATCTAGTTCATCAGCAAATAATACCTGCATCATTAAATCGTCTTTTGGTTTTTTTCCATATTTTCCTGCGGTTAATTCCAGGTCATTAATGGCATCCATTAACCTGACCCTTGATTGCGTGTTGCTCATCAACCTACGCATCAAAACACCAACCGCTTTATTTGCATTTGGTCCTGTTAAATCCATTTTTTTACCGGCCACGTCCTGCAGTAAATCAATTACACCCCTTGTTTCTGAGTATGTAGTATTAATATCATCATATCTTTTGAAATTACTATCTAATATTCCATCTATATTATGACGTAATCTTTTAATTACTCGCTCAGCTCTACCAGTTAAACCTTCTGCACTTTTACCGTATGAAACTTGTTCATCAATAAATTTTTTCATTCTATGCAAATCATACGCATCTGGTGGCTTAGTATTACGCATACGCTTAAATATTTGGTTTATTATTCTTTCAGGTCCAACTAAACCCTCTATATCCGATCCCATAAAATTTAAGTTTAGATTATCTTTTACAGATATTCCCATTTCACCTAAATCATCCATAAAACCTGTTACAGCCGATTGGTAATTAACATGTTTCCCTTTTAAGGATTTCGCAACGGCATCCAAATTTTTACCTGATGATTCATTTGCTCTGTGTACTATTTTAAACCGGTTCATTAATGATTCGCCAACAATATCACCTGGTCTATTTGTAGTACCAAACAATGCATTTTTCTTGCTGCGCTCCATCATTAATGCCATCTTATACATTATTTTTTTATCATTGTTAGATGATCCTTTTATAGCTGCTACAACCCCTTCATCAAATCCCTGTTTGATAGTTTCAATAGCTGGCTTATCTTTTTCTATTTTTGGTCCACCTATATCTAGATATTTTTCTATTTTTGTTTTTGTTTTTGTTTTTGGTTGTGGTTTTTCTGTTTTTTTGACATCCTTTAACTTAAATTTTGCCGTATCAATATCGGTTGATTTTTCCGTTAAAAGCTCCGCTATTTTTTGTTTTGCTGGACTTTGGTATTGAAATACACCGCCGATTGTTTTTCTAACAGGATTTAAGCCTAACGACATCATCACCGCTGCTGGAACAGTTTTTCCAATTGCTCCACCTATCGGTCCGGCTACATCAAAGCCTACATCTCCGGATGCCTGCTCCACCTTCTCAACAGTTTCAGCGATAGGCTGTAATGTTTCGGCGACTTTTTTCAGTGCTGCCATACCTTCTTGAGTTTTTGGCACATAGGTTAATGCATTGCGCACTGCATCAATATTTTCAGTGGCCCTAGATGAATCTGAAAAGGGGAGTGTGGCGAGTCCAGCTAATCCGGCGATAGGCTCAGCAACCATTCCAGACGCTACTGTAGCCGCTGGCTCAACTACGGCGCTTAGTCCGGCTGCCAATGATGATGGTCCAGGCGTTTCTATATTTGGTTGCGTTTTTGGCTGGATATCAGGAGATACCATAGGCCCTTCAGGAAGGGTTACATATTGTTCAGAAAGAAAAGAATCTGGATCAAATTCGTCGTTCTCTGGTTGTTTTGCCAAAAATTCGTCCGGATCAAAAGCCATTACTGAGCACCTAATTTCTGCATAATTTTAGCGGCCCTAGGATCGCTTGGGTTGGCTTTCGCCCACTCCATAGCTTGAATATTAATATCTTTTGCTTGCTCAATTACCGTTTTTGGTTTGAAATTAAAATCAACACCCGCCCTCTCAGCCTCTTTTTTAAACTTACCCTTACGCCCATTAAGAAAAGCCTTTATGCGGGTGAATTCTTTTTTCATTGCTTTTTCGCTCATACCTAAAGTAAGCTTCGACGCCGCAGTAGATAAGATTTTTATGTCAGTTTCACTCAATACGCCCGACATTTTCCCAAGGTTTTCTAAAGTAAGATTATTTTTAATATTTTCAAAACTTGCTTCTGCATCGATGCCTCCAGTCGATATCGTTGGGAATCGTCCAGTATAGCCAGACACTAAATTCATAAAATCTTTATTGTTAACAAATTCAGTGACCGACGTTATTGTTTCATCAACGGCACTAATTTTATCTTGAGCCTTAACGGCTATCTGATTTTTTTTATCTTCGATCTTTTCTTTGCGCTGATCAATCAAGTTTTCGCGGTCTTTAATTTTTAACTTTAACTCGTCGCGTTTCAGTTGATTAGTTTCTATATCTAATTTATTATCATCCCGCCTAGCTTCATTCTCAAGTTTGCGCATCTCTAAAGTTTCGCGCTTAATATCAATTTCCTGCTGCTTAAAGCTTACATTATCACCAAAAATTGTCTTAACTTGAGAATATGTCTCTGGCGTAAAACCTGAAGCATCAGCATACTCTCCCAATATTTCGCTATTCTCGTCAAATTTTCTCTGCACGAATGCCCGAGCTTCATCATAATTATCAATTTTTGCAGCTTGTTTAAAAATGCCGTCCATTAATTCTCGATTTTCGGTGTAAATTTTGCGCTTCTGCTGCTCCATTTTTGCATTAGCATTATCACCCTGGGCTTGTGCCGTCACCTGCCTCTGCTGGCTAGCTCGCTTACGTTCCTGTATTTGTATACCAAGATCTGGATCTACCCGCATAAGCTCTTGCATAGCTCCAGGGTCACCCATGTAAGCATTACCGGCCAACTCAGAACGGCCAGTTCTAGCCATTGAGGCACCCAAGGTCTTGCCTACTTTTTCCATAAATGGTGTGTATAGAGCCATTAGATATAGATCTCCTCTCCGTAGGCGTTCAAACCTGACTGCTGAGACACGCCGCCAGGAGGTGTGTAATCATCGCCATAGTAATTCTGGACGGCATTATTTGCCCCCCCGCCGGCTTGATAACCGGAATAAGCGTTAGCCACTCCGCCCATCATGTCCGCCAAAGCTGCATTTTGCGCCTCAGTGCCCTGCGATCTGGACATATTTTGCGCATTTATATAGCCAAGATTTTGGCTGCCAAGAGTTGCTGCTTGATTAACCCCCAAACTGGACAGATTTGTAGCGACATTCGGATTTCCGATATTTTGCAACATCCCCATGTAATTGTTATAAAATTGTGAACTAACTTGCTGCGTTGCACCGGCACGCGCGCCGGAATATAGAGAACCAGCGCTGGCCATCCGCTGCTCTGCCCCACCCATTGCAGCCAAATATCCAGGAGATTCCATATATGCGGTATTCGCTTCACCTGGTGCCAGTCCCATTTCAATCATAAGCTGATCCCTAGCCGTTCTGGAATCTTCTACGTATGGCTTCATATAGCCCTCAGCCAGAGCAAACCGTTCACGATTAAGTTCCTCGCTTTGATCTTGACCTGCTGCGAGTGCATCACGATTTTCAGCCGCAGTTTTTTTAGCACTATCGGCAGAATAAGCCCCTACCGCTACCGTTGCTGCTGCTACCCACCCTGCTGGCATTAGAATTCTCCTTTAATACAAACTATTAGTGCAATTCTATCTGCACCCGAATCGTTGTCTACTTGATGTAACTGCGAGTTATCAAATTGAAATATCTCACCCTCTTTAGGATCAATTTCACCGTCCACAAAACTAAACACCGCACCAGGTTCATTTTTTACCGCGACATAATACTTTTTGTAATTACTGGCATGCCACCCGCTATCTATATGCGGATAAATCTTCTTACCTGATCCAAGTTTAGTACACAATACCATACCAAGCTGCTCACCACGGACGTGTGACATAATCCTAAAAACTAGATCCTTGACACATGGTACTATTTTTGCAGACTCATACCATACAGCAACATGCTCTTCGTTAAATTTTATCCGATCATTATCGTAATCACGTCTGTCCCTGTATCTGAATATAATATCTTGCATCTCGACGTGGGGTGATCTTATATCCTCATTTCTAAACGGAAACTGGCCAAACAAGTAGCTATGGATATTAAGCGCTATTTTAAGCGGTTCAACATCAACCATTAAATCTAGTTTTCTATGCGTGCTTGGCATGCATTTCTTCTAATTGTCGCTTAGTAACTTCGATTAATGAACGGTTTTCTATTTCTATTTTTTTTATACTATCTGCCCATTTTTTATCAAATGGCATTTCCTGTTTGTAGCAAAAATCCCATATTTCCTCTAGCCTATCACTAATATCTTCATACTTAATACGCAAACAATTCTCAATAGAATCTAACTCATCTTGAATATATTCTAAAACATCAATGGTCGCTGATGGAAACAATTCCTTTGATGATTCAAAACATTCATTAATGTCTCGATTTATCACGACAACACGATGATCTGTTATGTGTTCCTTTATCCATGGATAACATGTTGTCGAATCTCCAGGGCTATCATTCAACATAAATTCCTGGTAGTTAGGGTAATAGTGCTTTGCTTCATGCTGGCAATTTAGAAAAACGCTCATCCAGTAAGTACGGCTTCTAGGCAACCCTAAAACAAAAAATTTACCCATCCGTATAGATTTCCTTAATTGTCATCTTTAAATTAAGATTATCAGCAAACTCTCCGATGATGCTGATGAAATCTCCGGCTTTTAACGCTGCACCCAATATAGGCGTTAGCGGATCAGTTATTCCTGCAAGAATAACTTTTGCAGGAAAATATATATTTGTTGCTGCAATAGAATCACCCTGCTGAACTATATTTAGAGTCAACTCTGTATTCGTTCCCCCTTCATTTACGCAGTTAGCGTAAATGATATGTGCACTTTCAAAGTTAGCTGATATCGGCGCTGTATAGATAACAACATTTGATACAGTAACCTGTTCTTGCACTACATCGACATATTCTACTGTCATAGCTCCTCCACCAGCCGACAAAAATAAACTAAATAAATAATCCTCAAAATAAGGAGTTGCCTTTATTTCTTTAGTGCCAGGATCAACCTCCATTAATGCCATATTCGCATCAAGCTGAACGGCCACTACATACCCACTCTTGGGTAAATATGCGCCCCGTAAAATCTTACCCCGATCGGATCAGTTACCTCTAGCTTTATAGCAAAGTCTTTATTCCTGACCAGTCTTCCAAAACTTCTCAACGGAACACGTTTCCTGTGATCTCCAAAATTACCAAGAGGGATATGACCCTTGTTAGTGTAAGTGTTACCGCCATCTTTGGTGTAATACACCATCATTTTCGGATTAATAGTAGGATCGTCATTCTGCGCAACCTCCATGTCTAATTCAATTAACGGGATAGTTACATCTTTTTCATATGACAAGGTTGGGGTAATCAGAGTAGCACGCATAACACTTCCGTTTTCCGTGTTATTGCCTGGGTCCAACTCCCACAATACTCCGCTTTCAGTATCGCCACATATAATTTTTTCGTTTAGTTTAACAGAGCCATTAACTCTCCAATAACCTAATCCTTCTGATTCTCGGGTATGAGTTAACCCGCTGTTTATATCATAACCCCACGTATATCCCTCGGTGGGAAAGGTAAGATAATAAATTGAATGTATAGGTCCATCTACAAAAAACCCATAAGCATCTGATATTGTTTTAAACCCTGGGAATGTTTTTGTTCCATTCCCTTTAACTTTTAACTCAAATTCAAGGTTTGATATTTTAGTTAATTGAGTGCCGCGCATTAAACGGACGGTTCTATTGCTTGCTAAAAATGCAAAATTATCATTAACATCAGCAAGTGAATTTTTAGCAATAATACCCCATTCTTTCGAGGCTCCCCTTACGGATCTTAGTGGTAGTATTAAATCTGTGGTAGATTGCCAATATTCTATTGTATCAACACACAATACCCACAAGGATGATTTTTTAGCTATTACAGCTACAACATTGTCTGGTGATTCTTCAGCGCTTGCAGAAGTCGCCAAGTTATAAGACAATCCATTTGAAATCTCTGATCCATAAAATTCGTTACTACCGATTTCTGACAGCCAAAACCTTTCGTTAAGAACGGTAACCGAAGAACTTAATTTAAAGTCATTGTCTGTTATATCAACCAATCCACCGGTATTTGTATAAATAAAACCATTACCGGAACCATTTAATATCAATATTTGAGAGTCACCTGGTAGAGCGTTTGCCTGCAACTTTGCACGACCAATCCCACCTACATCCCCTAATGTTTCGACATTACCAATATCGTTTACGCGATATAGTGTAACGCCAGAGACTACGTAAATAAATCCATTATTAACTAGCAGATCAGATCTAACCGGACCTGAAGGTAATGTTGCGAACAATGTTAATCCATCGGTTCTGCGTGCACTAACAAATTCCTTTCCATCCCCCTCGTTAATTATGTTTATAGCTCGGCCTCGATTCTTTTTTGAATCGTAGTCACTCTCTTTGCCGCTTAGTCTAAATCTAGCCATATTTTTTCATTTTCATTCTTACTGGATACAATGTCGAATCAAACGAAAGCATGTCGTTTTTTAAAATGCTGGATTCTTTTTTGATCCAGAATGCGAGTTCTTTGCTAGTTCCAAACTTTGGAACTAACTTAACGGCTAAAGAATAGATAAGAGCATCTAAAGCATAATCCGGAACATCAACAATATCGTCAGTATTAACCAATATTTCTAATTTCCTTTCATATGTAAAATTTATTACAGGCACAGAGGATGATGGGGCGCTCCATAAATACATAATTCCAGAAGTTTGTCCTGCCGTGTCCTGTCTTGAATAATATGCTTGGATTGGTGTTCCGATCTGTTTTTTGTTAGGCAGGTCAAAATAATCCTGCCTTGAGGCGAAAATGATAGGTATTTCATAATCGGTTAATTCACGACGACGAACATTCAAAACTCTTGAAACAGGGATAAGCTCTGGCGACGTTGGTGTACTGGAACGATAATTGTATATATGCGCTCCGCTAAGAGTGGGTAACGTAATCGCGTCATCAAGGTTGACGGTAAGACCAACGGGTGTACCGTCAACAGTTGTCCAGAACAAATCGTTGTTATTTTGAATGACACCTATTACGTCACCATCGTTAATACTTTCAACGCTGGTTAGTAATATTGTTCTTGCTCCAGCGACGGTCGCCGCCGTGCTTGTGGTTTCGTACCAGGTATTGGTAATATGTGTATCCGAATCCCTGAAGTCGTACTTTTCTTGTCCAACCTTTAAAAATAGAGTTCCTTCTGTCTCACTCCACAAATGTATCCCTTGAGTTTGCCATTCTTTCAGTAATAAATTTAAAGATATCCTAACTCGACCAAGTATGTCACCAGAAATACTTTCTCCATCCGCACCTATCTGTAGAATATCTAGAGACTCGGTCGCAATATCATTTAGAGTTTTACTTAATGTGTATACCCCTGAGCCTTTCATTTTATCCCCTAAATAATTTCGAACCCATCCTGACTTGTAGCTTCTTTTTCTTCCTCAACTCTTACCGGGTATGTAGTTTGTGGTACGGGTATCACAGGGGTATCTTGCGGCTGTCTAGGATGCCAAGCTTCAGGGATGACCATAAAACCTTCCCAACGTCTTACGACCTCGCTATGCTTTACGCGGAATCCAGTCGTATCACAAATAGTATTACTGTCATTTGGGGAAAACGTGGTAAATGACCTATATCTTCTTCCCATTTCATCCCACCCCAACATCAATAGGTTAAAAATAATTAAATAGACTCGCTTTGCATTACGGTATAGTTTAGTTGTGCGTTACTTGCGTAGCCTGACACGGACAACCTGCATGCTGTTGCATGATTTGTTCCCTGAGACAAAGCCGATGCAGAGAGACCGTTTAATCCATCAACCTCAAACCAAGACGCATCGGCTGACGGGTTATCTAGATTATGAATTTCGTCTAAAGTTTGCTCAACTGAATATACCGCTCCCCCCGTTACATCAACCGAGTGTGTAGCAGCTACAATATGTCTATAATTTAATGGTATTGTTTTTGATACAGACCTCTCATTAAGACCCAAGTCTACGGTTGATCCAGCAACCGGGTTGGCGATAGAAACACTAGATACAGTTAAAAAATTCTTGATAGTCAGTATTGATGCAGACGCGCCTGGACCAGCTACATCCTCACTCTGAGCAAGACCGTCACCGTCTGTCCCAATGATTGTATACGTGGCAGTAGTTTGGACATCTGCCCCGGTATCTGTAATGACCAAAGCATGTGCTAAACCGTCAGAACTCGTAAATGAACCTCCAGAGATTAATACACCATCAAGAGTTAATGTTGTGCCTGCGCTAGAATTGCCAGACGCTAACCCGTCATCGTCGGCATCTGCAAAATCCAAGACAGTTAATAATGGTCTCATTTAATTAACCTCTGAAACTACTTCGGTGTAATCTATGATTATGTCAAAAACAGCCGTATCAGATCCTGCAGAGCATGTGTATGAGACTGGATCACCGCCCGCTGTTATGTTTGGTCTACGAGCTGCTGCCGTTGTAGCTTCTGTTATTTCAAACAGTAAAGCTCCACGTCTAACACCTCCATCTGCCAAAGTACCATATACTAGTCCAGCAACAGCTAAAGAAGCTGCCGCTAAAAAACCATTCGGATCATTTGATGTTCCCATCGTGCCGACGTCTACAGTTTCCGTAGCATCTACCGTAATTACATTTAAAAATACGTCATGAACTATCGCACTATCAGGCAACGAGAAATTTGTTTGCGTTTCTATAGTCTGTGCATCACACCGTATAACCGCAGTTTTGCGGATAAATTTAGTTGTTGCAGACAAATTTGATTTATCGGTTGATGCAGCAGATCCCGCATAGGATTTACGTGTTGCAACACCATTTGGATAATTAGTACCACTCATTATTATTCTCCCTGAGCAACCCTTACAGGTCAGTACATTTTAAATATAGCCCCGAAGGGCTATTGTTTTACTGTCCAGACCCGAAAGCTGCACGAGGGTCAGTTAAACCATACGATTTATAAAACATTGCCTTGTGGCGGTAGTTTGATGTCCCGAAATCGTTATCCTGATCAAACGTATAACCCATCCGATCAAATATTTTGAACCCGTGTTCAACGTCAGTCTTGATAAACCACTCAGCTGCAGACGTGAAACGATGATTAACATGGTACCCACCCGGGAAAAGGCCAACGACCGGATTAACAGCGTTGTTAGCAGATCCCGGTTCAAAACGAGATTCAAGGATCCGATCAGCCGTATACCGTAATTGACGTGGAATGTGCAGACTAGTTGCACGAGCATCAATCAATAAACCAGCTCCATCGCGATAATCTTCAAGAGCAATTGTTGCATCTTCGACAGCTGCTTGGCTTAAAGGAGTGAAAACATTAAATCGATTAGCGAATGTCCCACCTTTGCCGAGCAAATGCGCTGTTGAAAATAACGCCAGACCGCTACCAATTGCAAAACTGGCATTGTATGCATTGTTTATTACATTAGCTGCCAACTGCTCATCAGTATGTACCAAAGAACGTTTTAAGATTTTACCAGCTTTGGTTATCAAATCACGGTACAGATTATTCATTGCGGCTTCCATCGTAATGATGGTACCCAGAGAATAAACAGCATGCGTATAAATAGTTGTAAAATCCTGCTTTTCCCCGTCGTATGCTGTTGCTGTTCCTTCAGGTTTTAAACTTGCCAAACCTGCTGGGGACAAAGACGCGTCCAACTCATAAGCCTTTTCAGACTTTTTTGTGGTGAAAATCTTGTCGTACTCCATCTCTTTGTCTTTGTACTCGATGGTAGCAATAGCATTGATACCTTCTTGGAGTAGACGGGCTTCTGAACCCTGTGTAACTAAACCTGATGGATTCGCCATGTTATGCTACTCCCGCGCCAAGTGCGTCTTGTGATTCATTAATACTGACAATCCAATTAGCATTGACACCGTTAGCAGTAGTCCCTAGTACCGTATCAGCATCAGGGCTTAAGTGATGTATACGTAGCTGACCTGTGGCCTGCAATACGGTTGAGCTATCGATTTCCATCGTGGAAATTCCGGTAGTGGTATTTGGATCTCCTACTGTGCCGATATCAACATTTAGGCCGATACTTGCAGTGACGATCGGAGTAACCAATCCGTCTTCTTGCATGACGTAAAGTACCTGAGAACCCCATGCAACCAATGCCTTACGGGCTGTATTAGCGGCGCGATGATTTGGGGTAGATGATAACGTACCCTCGTCAGAGAAATTTGGAAGGAATGAAACAATGGCGCCGATAATTGCTCCGCCTGCTGCAGCTCTCGCAACAACTGGGGTTTTACCGTCAGTTCCACCGGTACCTTGATGTGTTACAAAGTCGCCAATCCCGCAAGCGACTGAATCGCCTACTAGAAATTCGACTTCGCGTAATTTTCCGTGATAGTCAGAGCCATCAGTTGTGCCAACTGGCACAGCTCCGAATGCTGAATCTGTATTAGCCACAAGATGGGCCTCCTATAATTATTAAGTTTATTTACCCGCTCTTCGGGTTCCGCAACCTAACTCTTGTAGGGGACCATATTTAGGACTCTTACCTAAATATTAAGTATATTACATAGCTTATAGCCTATTTTTGTACAATATTCAAATATTAGGCTTCATGGGTCTGCTCAAAACCTTGACCTGTCCCTGTTGGGTTGTTCGGCGCATAGGTTCGTATACCTGATACCCCAGGCATAACCCTATCTTCATTTTGGGATTTTCCGGCTCCTAAAGCATCGAGAATTTCTTGATTCCTAGCCTCTTTTGGTGCAACACGGAGTGCATGATATTCCTCTGCAGGCATAAATAATAAAAAATTCATCAGCGTTCTTCCTGCATGATCAGACCCTACCGGTACGCACTCCCATTCGCTTTCTGGTCTATCGGTAAACCCTTTAAAAGATTGTAGGCTTTTTGATTTACGCGGAACAAGCTGTGCGCCAATATGAAGCCAGCGCTCTACAGCGCCATTCAGATCCTCTTCCCAAAATAACGTCATATCCTTATATTCTGGTAGTCTGCTATAGAATGATGCATCAAGTCTTAATTGCTTTCCTGTTGCCATTCTTATTTTTTCAGATTGGGACAATTTATTAATATCAGCCTCTTCACCAACAGGTTCGCGAATATTCTTGTCTTGGTTTTTTCCACGATCAGCTGTTTCAATTTTTGCTTTCTTTGGTCTACCCATTACTCATCTCCCAACATGTTTTTTGCAAAGGTTTCAGCGGCAGCGGGATCGCGATCCTTTAGAATATTGTAAATATCGTTAGCTGGACTTGCGTCCATTCTATTTTTTGTATTTCCAGTTATTGATTTAAGCCTTGAATTTACATCACCTTTAGATTGCGATGCTCTCTGCCTTGGCGCTGTTGGTGACATCCTGGTGTTTTTATGACTAACAAATTTTTCTAGGTGTAATTCTTTGGCCTGTTTAAATGCCCAATTCTGTACCCTGGTTACCTGACCAGGTGTTAAATTACTTGCTTTAGCCCTGTCACCGCCGAGTATTTGGTCAAGCTTATTGTTGTGGATTGTTATCATGTCTTTATGGAATTCAGGATTGTACTGCGTGCTGCCACTATCCACTATCGGATTTTTTGTAGCAAAATCTGCAATAACCGGATTTATACTCTGAGCAGGTCTAGACTGATTATCCAGCTTGTTGATTTTTTCCTGCGCGGCCAATGCTGCAGACATGTCCTCATCTTCTTTTGCCTTTTCAAGATCAGCGGCAGCATCGACCTTGGCCTGATCAATCTGAATTTCCATCTGTTCGTTTTGTTGCTTTTTCCAGGTTTCAACACTATCAACAACCTGACTCATGGAGTTTTTTAGCTCACGAACTTCTTTTAGTGATTCGTACTGCGCTTTATATGCCTTTTCCCCTCGAAAATCTGCCGGGTCTTTGCCCTTTTCGACCCATTCTTCGTAACTCAAAAATCCAGGCGGTTTTTGATCGGCATTATTAGTATCGATCTGTTGATTATTTTTGCTATCAGCTGTTTCATTTTGTTGATCTTGCTGACTATCAACTGTATCGCTCTGTTGATCATCCAGCTGTTCAACGTCGATATTATCTAGTGCGTCGCTCATTTCTTGTTCTGTTACTGACATTCTTAGTCCTCCCTTATTTCTCGTGGAACCATTTTACCAAGCACACTTTCGTCATTAGTAAACCGGTACAGCTCACCACTACCAGGTGGCAACTCTACGACAACGCCAGAATATCGATCGAATATAAGCACGTCACCCTCAACAACCCAGTCTTCACCCCCAAGTTGATCGGCTTTAAATGCATGATCACCCTTGTTAACCAAAATTCCATGGTGGGTGCCACGTGATTCTTTTTCGGCTTGGGATTCTGTTTTTGTTTCGAAACCAAGCTTTGCTAATTCTGGATTTGCCGTTTTTTCGGATATTTCCATTCCCGTCGTTGCTTCGATAGGCTTAATCATTAACCTGTATCCGACTGCTTGTGGGATACCATTAGCGATTAAATCTCGCGCCTCATCTAACACCTCTTTAGATATGATTGTCATTCATTTTCCTCATCTTCTTTCAGATCTATCATTTCGTGAATTTTTAACATTTCCATCGGATTAGTTGCCATTTCTAAACCTCTTTTATGACCTAGTGCTGCATGTACCTGGCTCATAGTTAAATCAGAGCTACTCGCATCAACAAATGCACCTTTCCCCATTGCTTCAGAAATTTGGTCAAAAGACCATCCTAAACATTGGATATAAGCCACCGTAACTGGGTTATCTTTCCATATTTCATATTGATTTTTGGTTATTCTTTTGTACTTATCCTCTGTCAATTGATTTCATCCTCATTAGTAGCTACATCGGCAAGTATGGTGGCACCTGTTGCTCCCGCTAGCAGATTAGGTGACATTTTCTTTTTCGGGTCAAAGGCAGCGTTCACCGATCGTACCTGGTTTGGGTCTTTAACCAATACAAAACTTTGCCCACTTCCACCCTGTTTTGTGGTATAATTATTAAACTTAATTGAGTCGAAACCCCTCTTCCATGCATCAGAAACAGTCGCAAAAATTTCTTCGTTCGACTCTGACCCATCAAGATCAATCGATATTGGATTCTTTGCTCGATGTAGCACCGGAATTACGTTCATACCTTCACCACCCGCTCGACTCGCAAACTCGTTCGCAAGTTTCGGATCAGTCGCCAAAGAAACTCCTAGATTTCCGACTGGGCTACGACTAACCGATCTAGTAGGGTCTTCCCCTTCAAACAAATTGAATTTTTCAAAATCTTTATTAGTCCCATGGTATAGCGGCATATCTGTAAAAAAACCCATACCTTTTGCTTCTTTTATTCTTTCTTTTGGGTTTTTTAGGCCTTTAATCGGCAGTAACTTGGTAATCCCAAACGGCATAAACTCCATGGCCAGTTCAATTCCGGCATCGGTATCACCAGCTACCATTCTTTCATTTAGTTCATTTAGTCTTTTAAGATTATCTAACGTTATTTTCCCGCTTAGGACGTCACTGAAATATTGGTTAACTTTTTTAATGTTTTCCGTTTTTTCTGGACCTTTTTCCGCAAAAGACATTTCCTTGTTTAATTTTGAATTTCTGACGTGTAGGTCAAGTATTGATGTAATAGAATCTAGGGATTCTCCATTTTTAAATATATAGGATTCATTGCTATCTTTAATCCTTACTTTGATATGACTAGGCATCTACTTGACTCATTCCGCCTGTAGCAGGATCGAACTCATAAACCTGTTCTTCTATCTGCCCTTCCTTATCGTCGATAAATTTTTCTTCTATTTGTTTCGCAAAATCCATGGCATTTGGACCACTAGCTATACCGGCCTTGACCAGCCTTTCCAGCGACTGAGTGTATAAGTGAGTAATTTCCGCTTCCTGCTTGTCTGCCTGCAAACCGAGCCGAGACATTTCTTTAGCGGCTTCCAAAGCAATTTTTTGTTTTTTAAGTTCAACTTCTTGACCTCGTAATGTCTGGTCTTCTTTGCGCATTTCCATTTCAGCCATTTGCTGTGCTGCCATAAGTTGCTGCATTGGATCTTGCGCGTTAGGGTCCGGCTCTGGCGCCAGCTCTTCAATATTCGGGGTTTTCATCGATTCTAACAAACCGACAACAGCTAAACGGAAGTTAATCACCTGTTGTGGTTGATTTAGTGCCATTTGATAAACGGCCTCTGCTCTTTGTACTCTTTCAACATCCGAACCCTGGGAAGGGTCTGCTGTCATCCTAATATCACAGTCTTTCGGATTGAAATCATGTTCCATTGAAGCTTGAATATCGACGTCAAGAACACGATTATATTTATGATTATCAAAATGCTTGTAATTTAATGCAGCTATTTTCTTAAATTCGTTTCTGGCGCAATCGTATACGCGCATGATAATTGAATTAGGAACTTTTAGTCCCTGCTGCAATTTGGCTAAGTACAGACTTGCAGCTTCGCCAGGCTGAGATTCAACTTTTGTAGATGCATTCGTCATCGAACGAGCAGACTGTATCAAATATTCCATTAATTGAAATAAAACAGGATTAGGTCCAGCAAACGGGAACTGAACGATATTGTCGCGAAGGTTTCCAGTTCCGTGATTTGGTACCGGTGTCAATTCACCCAGCTGGACTTCAATTGGACCAGATTGAACAGCATTACCTCGACCGCTAGCCAGTGATTGACTTATCAAGCCAGAGTTTGCCGCCGTATTTGCCAGTGTGCCGCCGTCAATTAGCTGCCGGATATTTGTATTGATGGCGTCAAACATAGGTCCAAGAAGTATTCCCCAACCAAGCCCCATCGGCCCACCTTCTGGATCAGGCAGAAAACGGTATTGCGTGAATATTTCGATTTCATCGATTTTAATTATTATACCGTTTTCTGTTTCGATAACAGTGTCGTCATCGTAATTCGGATAGAGCGATACAATTCTGTTTTTTTCTTCCCAAACTAACGCCACGTAGGGTTCTTTCAATCCATCCCCGTCTAAATCTATCCAAGTATATGCCTCGATAAACTCAAAATCTTCCTTATCATCTTCTAGTTCGTTTTCTTCTATTTTCCACTGCTGGTCACCGCGTATAAATCCAATAACTTCATTGCGGGTATACCGGCATTTTAGAAATTTATCAGGTGCTGACTTAAACGTTTTGTAATCGTGATTAAAAATAACCTCATCTGCCAAGCAAAGATCACTACAAACCTCTTGTATATCGGTATCATAGTATGTTTTTTTGTAAAAAGTACCAGGCGCGGCCAGAGTTAACAGACCTTTGTCCTGGTTTTCTCGCCAATCTGGTATCATCTCAGTTAATTGATAATTCGAATAATCTGATACTCTTTTTGCTCTATCGTTTTTTTCAGGATTGTTCTTCCCATAAATTTTTGCCTTGACAATCCGGCTATCCCACACTAACTCAGCTGCAGCACGAGAACTGAAATCTAGCATAGCCTCAAGAATGTAAGGCATCATAGCTATACTGGCCCCTTCAAAAGGAAAAGTTTTCTCGGTAATCTCGATATCGCCTGACATTGCCTGAAGTTTTGCAAGGTTCAGCGCACGCTTGTATTTCTTCGTCCATGGTTCCATGGACCTGGAAGCGGTATCGTATAAATCAAGAATATCCGCAGTAGTGCCAGAATTGTCTTCTAACTCATCAATAATATTCCCTTGGTCTAAATACTTAACCAGACTTGATGGTTGTGGTTCTTCTGCCATCTGCTCATATGGTACTGACACTATTTCACCTTCCGTTTATTGTATTTATTCTGCTCTTGGATAGTCAGCGGTCGCCAATGTCCACACTGCTTGCAGCGTGTGAACTGACCTGGTCCTGTTTTATTTTCTATGCAGTCTTTACACACTAGTATCCCATCCTACTATCCCTACCTGATTTCACTTTTGGTTTGAATTTAGTGTTATCTGGATTAATATCGCATATTCTTATTGCGAATCGTCTCGACATATATGCATAACGTATTGCGTCAACAAGATCGTCTCTAATCTTGACTATCTCAATCTTACCGTTGGCGTTTGTCTTTGTATGGTACTGTCTCAGCTCTTCAAAAACCTCAAACAATGTGGAAACAATTTTTAATCTACCGCTAGACATTAAATTGTTAAGTTCCATAATGCCAGCCCAAACACCAACTCCGCCATCTTCCCACTGCGCATGCTCTGGAAGAAAATTAAATCCTTCTTCCTCATAGTATTCTTTTTGCTGCTTCGCACTGCCTTTCTCTGTCTGCAACCCATCGGCCGGCCATGCTGTGGGAACCCCTTTAGCCCATGGTTTTACAATGTGCCAAGCTTCGAACGGCTGCTTTTTAGATGCTTTCCATGCATTTATAATATAGTAGATATCTGCATCTCTGTCCCAAACCATTTGAATGTGAGCTTGTGGATGGTCCCAACCGAAATCCATTCCGTTAATAACAAACCAGTATTCGGGCACTTCGAATGGATCAACCTTCAGTAAATTCTCATCAATCTCATAAATTAAACCTGACCCCATCAGCGGCATTCCCTTCGATCTCATGTCGCGCTGATAAGCTGGATACTGTGCTAATATTATCTCCTTAGTTTCGTCTGAAATATGTGGCGATTGATCCCAGGTAGCAGTTTGCAGATATTGGCCGGCACTAGGATTATCCATAAACTTTATTACTAATTCTGTTTTTCCGTTTTCTGGAGTAAAAGTTAATATACCTCTTCCACCTCTGTTTCTATCACCATTTATTGTCCTAGTTAAAACCTGCGGGTATATAGTTTGGTCTTTTGGTTCTTCGTCAATTTCATACCAATCAACCACATCCCCCATTAAGGCGTGGGGACCTTGCGAGTATGACCAAAACTGGCAAACAGAAATGCCTTTCTCATGTTTTACTCTGACTTCTCTCATTGCGCCAGAAGTACCAGACATAGCCCTGTGGTCTAATATTCTATCAGATGGAACGTAGCCACCTTCAAACTCTCCATTTAAAAACCTTCCAAATAATTTAGTTTGCAATAAATCTCTAGTTTTTTCGCCCGAAAACCCTAACATCCAGCACAGCGGAGGGAAATCAAAAATGTACCCTTCCCAGTTGTCAGGGTAATCGCCGGTTAAATGTATTGCCCCAATAGCGCAACCAGTTCTTGTTTTACCGACTTGGTTAGCAGCGATTAATGCGCAAGCTGTATTGTTTTTTGTTTCTGCATTAAACTCCCTCTGCCAACCATAAAAAGATTCGTATACCCGCTGACCTTTGGTATTTTTGTCACGCTTTATACTCTCTTCTAATAGCTGCGCATATTCAACTTTCTCAGCCCTATTCATTCTGGCGCTTTGCCTAAAAATTGATTATCGAATATCTTGTTTTTCCGTTACCTCTGCATTGTCACATGGATGCAGCATCGAAAATCTAGCTAATAACACATATAGGCGTTTTTTCTCGAAATCATCGTATACATTTATCGAAGGATCTGTCCTCCAATAGATGTCACCATTTATAAATGGTTTATTGTTTTCATATTCGGACCAGAATTGTTGCTCTGCTTCTTCTCTATTTTTACACCTGCCACTAGAGATATAATAATGTTCGTATTTTTTGACTGGCTTAGAGTCTTTATCTGTTGGACCTAATCCATACCCAAAAATACCAGAATCTTTATAATTATTATCTATAATGATTACTTTTCTGTTGCCATTTATAAAATCAAATATTTCTTTCATATTCATATGATGCGCCCATAAAATATAACCCCGTGTTTTTCGACACCTTAAAATATTACATGTTTGATTTATATGACATTTAAAACCCACACATCCACCAAAGTAATTGCATTTTGGTCAATTATTAGCGCACAAATCAATGATATTGAACGAAAAGCGACCATACGATCAATAATGAAGCAACAAACAAAATAGATTTTTCCATAGAATGCGCCCTGCAGTGTTGTTTCGTTGTCTTAGACCAGTATATAGAGCCGATCTGTCCTATTTAATCCCTCAATCCTTGCTCTTTTAGTGATTCGAGATGGCGTATTCTACGATCTAGCTCGTCATCATCTAGATCGATTCTCGGTGTAGTGTCTTTGGTTTCTGTTTTTTCGTGGTATCCGTGCTTGCCGAGAACCAGCTTAGCTATGTTCGAATTGTACTCACCAGAGATGCCATTTCCGATCAACATTTGGTGTTGAATGCCGTTTATTTTTGCTAATATAGCGGAAAACTCTGGCTTGCTGTCATCCTTTCCCCATTCACGCACTGTATCTTTGTGTATCTCCAGGTAAAGAGATAAACCTATTAAGCTAGGGAAGACCGCATCATAATGATAAAAGTCTGTTAGGTAGGCTATAGAGCGCTCTAACATGTTTTTGTTATATTTGGTGGGTCTACCGCCTGGATGCTTCTTTTTAGAGCCTGGTATAGCGCACAGTGCCTTCTTAGCCACTTTTTTCTTAGGCGATTTCTTTTTGGTTGGATTTACTTTTTTCTTAACCGACTTCTTCGCGGCTTTCTTCTTTGTTGCTTTGGGCATCTTACCCTCTTCGCGCATCTTACGCGGTTAATTTTTATACAGTCTATTTATTTGATTTTGCTTTATCACTTCAAGCCCTCCAATTATCCTTGTAACATCTTCAGAGCTTGTAAAATCAACACGAAAAAGACTTCCGTCACTTACCATAACCACTAATTCAGTTATCTTTCCGTTTTTAGCTTCGGATAATAAATACTCAAGTAGACTAATTACCTCAGTTTTGCATTCTCTCTTAATTCCCGTAACTGACATTAATTTTTATTTTTACTGGAACTACTTTTATTAGAACTGCTTTTTCCTTTCGGTTTGTAGCTTTTTGTTCTTGATTTGCTTGGATTTTTTACTGTTTTTTTCGTCTTATTTTTCATTTTAACCACCTAATTTTGTACAAGTCATACACAAGCATCTAGCACTGGAAAAGTTACTAAGCTGCCTTGTAATGTTAATCCTAAGCCTACATAAACACCGCAAGCACTCCATACGCCTGCTTCGTCAAAATCTGACGAAACTGATGAAAATTCCATATAAGTACTTGCCGCTTGGTTACCCAAGTACGTATCGTTCACCAAGGCAATGGCCGGGGTTGTAACAGGATTCGCCGATGCTTCCGTTTTTATTAACGTAGATCCGCTCGGTTTTTTGAAGATAATTGACAACCCAGTGGATGCTGACATATCAAAACCATTGGTGGCATATCTAAACTTTCTTCCTATCTCGCCAACTCTGAATTCTGACATTTAAACTCCTAAAATACCTTTGACACCAAATTCGCCCGAGTCTAACTTACCCTTCAGCCCGAAAGCATCTGAATTTAGTATAGCACCAACTCCGAAGTTCGGTATATCCGGTTCTACAAAATCAAAAGCACCGATGGTAAACTTAGCCCGCGCAGTTCCGGCTATATCTGTAGAAAAATCCTGCCTAGAGTCAGGTTCAGATCCTGTCCTATCGATACCATTGCTCGTTACATCAAAGATGCTTTGTTGTGCAATACCGCAGTTAAACGGAGATGTTAGAGATTTTACGTATACCCATTCTCCGCTAGTCGGTGTGGTTGAATCTGTGACATCAACAGTACCGTAATTATTTGTAGCACCAAAAACACTTTCGGCGCTTGCATCATTAGTTGCTGTATCGCAACTTATATTAAAATTTCCAGATATACTACTCAGGGTGCCCTCAACATGGAATCCTAATCGGTGGGATCCAGAACAATTAATTGCTAGGTTATTCCAACCATTTAATATACTACTACCGGGTGTCTTAATTCCTATACCTCCGTATGCCTGTCCAGAAGCGTCTTGGCCACCGCAATTAATAAACGTATTGTAATCAGTGTTTATTCTTGCCCCGGCTGCCCCCTGAGAATGTAAACCTACTCTATAACAGTCTTGAAATACATTATTGTCGGCTGAAAATGTTACAAATGGAGAAGGAATGTAAACACCATCTTGTTGATCCTGATTTCTTGCCCTAATTATTGATCGACTTAGCAGATTATTATCTGCATTAACCCTAATGCATTCATCAGAATTACCGGTCGAATCTTGGAAAATCTGCATATACTCGTAGACAGTATATGCTATCGACGAAGTAAATACGTGGCTGCCAGAGGAAACACCTCTTACCCTCGCATGTCCTGTACCAAATACACCTAAATGTCTGTTTTCTAATGATACTGTAAATTTCAAATAAGCTGAAGATGAAGGAGTTCCAGCAATTCCTGTCACATTTAAATTTTCGTTGTACTCCGCATTATCTTCGATGCTTATCGTTGCGATGCCATCTGCATCAAAATCATGATTAGCTGCCATCCATGTAATTGCGCTGGCTATTGTTGTGTGATCTTTGCCTGACGCCCCTACCGTCCTTATATTCGCCACTACATCCGTCTCGGCGAATCAGTTAGTGCAACATCCAATCCTTGTCTGTCTATAAATAGTGCGTTGATGACAGCACGATTGTTTTGTATTTTCAAAAAACCACTGTTTTTTAAACTACGCTTTTGTGGTCCTGTCAGCTTGTCGTTGATACCTAATCGCCAGCGTTTATTCCCCTGATATACATTACGATCGGCAGAGTCATCGAAAAAATACTGCAAATCAGCTTCTGTTGTTTTTCTTATCCTAAACTCTAAAAGACGTCGACAAATCCCAACTGGTAATTTAGGTATTAAAATAATACCATATAGATTTGGCCAACTTGCAGGCAGGTTTCCAGCCGTGATGAACTTTCTTCGGTCCTCAGCCTCGCTAAACTCGTGTTTATCCGGTACAACCGAAATCGGATCACCGGCGAATTGGTTGGCGTGAGTTATGTCTGACATCAGTATCAATATATTGCACATAATTTATATCAAAAAAACCGACAATTTCTAGCTTTATTAAGTAAAGCTTCAATATAGAACTTTAGAGGCCCGGTCTGCGCTAACTTACTCTGTTGTCGCCAACCTAACTTGATTAGCACCAAGCAAATAATATTTTTTATCAGGTAAATCCTTGTTGATCAAATAAATTGAGGCAATAGCGATCCCGTAGTAAACGTTTTCCGTCCAGGTATCTTATTCTAACCTATTTGGTTGTAACATGCGTAGCTTAATTTAGATCTACCCGGAACTTAATCGCAAATAAACGTAATTAACTTCCGGGGAAGTTAATTACCTAAATTCAATATCTCTCTCCTCACACCTTCTCCCAGCACAATACTCTTTCTTAATCAAGAAGGAGGTTTGTTATTGTGACTTATTCTAAGAATGTTAGCTGCTTATTAACGCCAGAGGCAACAGCAAAAATATTAGGTGTTACCAAGGAAACAATGTGCGTTTGGCGTTCTATATGAATTTATTTACATTTTTGTTAGTTTCTTACATTTCTTTTGCTATTTCTCTAAATGTTTTCCATATTCTGCGATCAACAAAGCCTCAGCCTTGTTGTGATCTTTTTTCCTATGTAAATCAATTAAAGGAAACAATTCTATAGCTTTTGCTCTACAGACTTCCTTGTTGCTACCTAATTTATAATAAGACTTCCACGTTTTAGGAGTTATTATTTCTACGCGAAGACCCATTCCAGCGCATACACCTCTAATGCATCCAAAGCTATCGCCCATTGAAAACATGCTTGCTACGCCCTGTCCTGGCATTGACGATACACGCTCTAAATAAACAATTGCATATTTAGTTGATCCTTCTTTATACACTGTAGACTCAATAAGATTTGACAACCCAGCCGCATTTACTTGATTTTTTATTCTGCTCTTTCCTTTTCCTTTTGCCATCACTGGAATATCCGCAACTATAACTTTGTACTCATCAATAAAAGCAATTGCACCGGTTATACCTGGATCAATTCCAATAATCATCCATCCCACCCTATAATTTTCTTGGTTATTTCAAGTAATTTTTTTTGGGTTCCATATCTTTTTTCAAACCTGTATTTGCTGCCATGAACTGAGTCGTAAGAAGGGTTATTGTCATCAGCTTGGTGGTGGGCATGGCATAATCCAATAACCTCGAGGTGCGAACCTGTCTTAGTTCTACCGTTGATGTGATGCGGCGAGCAGGGAACATCGGGACAATCCTCGCATACAGCACACACAATACATCCAATATTACATACGGCGCTTATCCACTCCTTTTCTCTCTTTGTTGGATTGCGACCTTTCACTAAAAATGCTCTTCTAAATCGCTTCCTATATCAATTATTTCTTCTTTTACTGTTTTTATCCAGTAAAAAAAATCTTGCCTTACCCTGTTACTGTAAGTTGCCATCGCTAAAGCTTCTTTTCTTTCCATTGGTGACCCATGTCCAGTCTCTCCGTTTAAAAAGCTTCTACGCCAGACAACGTACTTATCTGTGCTCATGCTCATATTCCTTAACTAATTCCCTCATGTCGTCACACCAAAGATTAATACAAACACCCAAGTCGTCAAGATATAGATAAAGATCAGTGCACTCTTCGCACATGTACTTATTTTCAAGAGGAACATATCCACCTTCTCCGTAAATTTTATCCTCAATGTCGCAGTTAGCGTCCCTAAACACTTTAAACTTTAAGCACACGTTTTCTAAATTTATTATGTTTTTGCAACTAGAACACCTTTTTTGTCTAGCTGTCTTCATTTTCAGAGCCACCTATCATATTGAAACTACATAATGATTCCATAAATCACCTAAAATATTAGATAACTGCTTTTCTGCACTCTTGAGAATTATTTCTCTTCCACCAGACGGCCAACACAAGGGGTACGATTGTATTTCATTTGACATGTTTCACTTATTTGTTAACTTGCCTGTCGCTAACTTGCTGAGTTCTTAGGTTATCTTGGTATCTACAAACCTGCTCATATTTAAACTTTGCCATAATTGCTAGCATCCTTGCGTCGCGCCAAGCTTTAGCTGACTCTAGGTACTTTAAATCTTTTCGAACGAGGTCGGATATTATCGATATACTTTCGCCCTTAGCGCGAAGCTGAGCGGCTACAGCGCCCTTCATCGCTCTACGGGCATCATCTAGCATTCCTTCTGCGTAGTCCTTGTCTGCGTAGTCTGACGCTGCCAACATGGCCTTTTCGTACATCTTGTAGGCGTCAAAACTCACTTGTGCACCCTCTCCACGATAAAGCAAAAGCACACAGATCTACTCTCTTCGATGTCCGCACAATTCATTGCTTTGTCTAAATCATCGAATTTTTCAATTACTACTTTCTTGCAAGCATCCTGCTTTATGACAAGATATTTCTGTTCGCTCACCAACAAATTCGAGTGCTCGTTCATTTTGACAGCTTCTCCACGGCTTTTGCGTAGATGTCTTTTTCTGATGTAAGTGATTTTGGCATCAACACGTAGTTGTCTACGCGCTTAACTAATCCATCCCACGTTGATCTAGGCATCGTAGCGTAACAATTTTCGCAGTCTACGTACTCTCTGGGGGTGCCGCAGATAGAATACATACTATGTATACTATTTAATGTCCCGCACACAGGGCAAGGTTTGTTTTCTTTAGTCACCTTAAACTCCTCTTAACGTTTTCAATGCCGCCCATTTTTGCAGACCAATCGTTAACGTAAAACTTTACCCAATCACGAAACTTAAAATCTATTTTTTCTATTGCCCGATTCATTTCTTCGCGGGTCTCAAGCTTAAGTATTCGTACCGCTTCTTTTCTCGGCCAGAATTGCCCATTAGGTACATAACCTATCTGTTTGAGTTTAGGTACGTGCTTACGTTTCATTCTGCAAGTATGCCTTTCTATTTTATAAAGTCCAGGTTTATTTTGATAAAGTCGCCGTACTTTTCTTCGATGTGCGCGAATATTTCCTGCTGTATTTCTTCCAGGCTTTTTTCTTCGGTTGAATACAGTTTGTACTGTATGCACGTTCCGTACGTGCTGTGACCCGCGTAAGAATAAATTATAGGGCGGTTGAGTTCTTGCACTGGTCTCGCTGGACTCTTTGTTACCACAGTAAAATCATCGTCTTTCAGAACTATCTTATCTTCCTTTTCAATTAAAACTTCTATTTCTGTTCGCTCGAAAAAATTACCAATATTACGGAACATTACGGAAATCTTTAAAACTATATTTACTTCATATTTTATTACTGATTTCATTTTAGGTTACTTTTAGTTTAATTTCTCTAACGATTCACCTTAATAATAACTTCATGTTTTTTTGAGTTTCTTCCTTGTATTTTTTAATGCCAATTTCCCTCATTTTCTCTGTTTCGTTTATTATATTAATAAATATATTGTAATCGTCTCCTCTCCAATATGTTTTATCTTCTCTTGCAGCCTGGATTATAATTCTTAATTTTTTATCAGCTCGCAGAAATTTTGACAATAAGTTTTTAACTCTATCGGAATAACTCCACGCCCAATACTCGCCAGATTTTCCCGACACTTTCCTAGGATTCTCGTGGCTCTTCTGCTGCTCGATCATGTTGAGCCACCATATCTCGTTGTGTCCTGTCCCGCGTAGCATATACTCAAGCTCTGTTCGTAATGTCGTCATCGTCGGGCAAGGCTTTGTAAATTCTACTGTGTCTTTTTTACTACGGTCATAGCTCACTAATCGATTCTCAATAATTCAGATTTAGGATGTTCTCTTTTTCTGTTAATCGATAGACATTCTTGTTTTAATCTATTTTTATACCTAGTCATGGTTTCACCGACGCTAGGTAGTGATTTAATTTTTCTTCCTAACGACAAATAACCATCGTCATCATTCCAATTTGGGATCTCATCAGATGCGCCGCATAATTTTATAAATTCTGGAAGTGTTGGAGGCCATGATTCTCCTGATCGCATGCAAGCATTCAGACCTTCTGATAATTCTTGTGGGCTTACGTTAATCAAACCCATAGCCCACACTTTAGCTGTCTCAGTTAGAGATTCGCCAATTATTGCAGCATCACCAAAAGACGAACTCCACTTATGACCGTATATCGCTGTCATTCTAGTCCACAATCTCGCCATGTACTGTGCGCTCTCGTTCGAGTCGTTCGATAAAATCTCGCTCTGATTTTGCCGCTCTTTCTGAGACAGATAATTTTCGTTCTCTTTGGTTATTAGTTTCACTAATATTTCCTTTCGGTTTAAATAATCCTGACCACCTGTTAGCGATCGTAGAATTTATTATTTCTCGTTGATGTTGCTGATTGGCTTCCAAGACAGATAAATTCTTTTTCCGTGACAAGTCGGTTAGTGGTTTTTTTATCTCTTTCCTGTGCTGCTCAAAATCTAACCAAGCTTGTTTATCGAGCCACATAATTTTTTCTGTGTTTATTGGTTCTTGGTTCTTGGTTGTTGGTTTATGGTTACTGGTTACTGGTTCTTGGTTACTGGTTAGTTCAACGGAATTTAACGCATGTTCAACACGTGTTGATTTCTGTTTACGCTTATATGCAGATGCCTTGCCTGCTTTACTCTTAGCTATTGTATTTGCTTGATATTTATAAATCTCTGAATCACATCTAACATTGCTGTACCCGAGTTCATTTTTATTAAAAAACTCTTTTAATAGTATTTTAAGATCGATTTCTTCATTTTTTGTTATACCTAATTTGAATTTTACAGAATCTAGATCCAAAGGAATTGGACACTCTTTGTCGTAATACATATCAAGCAGATCTCTGTACAACGCACGTTGAACACGTGTTAAATTCCGTGTAGCGCTGTTGAAATCACCTATATGAAATTGGTAGTAATTCATACAAAACCTGTTTGAACAAAGCCAGCAACCACGGTAGTAGTTCCCAGAAGGATCGCGCTTGAAACGCTAGATAGGGTCGTGGTTAATGGCTTTGATCGAAATAGTTTCATATAACACCTTCTATCGGCCTACTACAGCCTTTTGAATATTGCAATTTACAGCATAGGTTAATTTTATTTATTATTCAAATTGGACATTTAAAATGTTTCAAACAGCCATTTAGAGTAATTAGATGCCTTTTCTGCATCCCTGGCTATGTCCTCTCCGCTGTGTTTGTGCATCATTCTACATTGGTATTTAATAGCATTACCTAGCAAGTAACCCTGGTACTGCTCCTCTGTCAATTTTGCTTTTATAATATCAATGACTTCAATTCCCCCAACATCGTAATAACTGGAATTCGAATCTCTTGACATTATGTCCACCCCAGTGCTTTCAAGCTTACCTAATTTTTCGAGTTTTCTGTTAAGTAAAAAAGGCCAATATTAGACTCTTTTAAAGATTTAACGGCTTTTTTGCCACACCCGAATAACACGATCCCGCCGCCAGGTGATTTTCCGACTGATCCATCTGTACGTATAAATTTTGTTTTTCCTCGTGGAAATACAATACAATCAGCTAAAGGCGCAAAATCTTGGAACCAAGTAGAAGATGTGTAAGCTCTAGCAATAGCTATTCCGTCACCATGACGAAAGAATTTTTTTAGCCAGGGTACGTGGCCATTTCTACCTAAAAAAGGTGGATTCATAAAAACAAATCCTTTCCATTTCTGTTTAAGCCCATCATTTTTTTTTGTGTATATTTTTTTTGCATTTATCCAATGACCTGTGCCTGGAGAACATGGATCTAAACAGAAAGATACATTCAATTTTTGCATAAGGTCTTTAGGTGTATACCATTCTGACGTTTCACCTATAGTGTTTTCATGTTCCATTAGGCGATTAATTTATACTTTTTCGTAAGTCATTTCGAAAATATCTGGCTTGCATGGATAAAACTCTCCTTTAACTCCTTTCCTATATTCCCCAAACTTTCCCCTGCAAAACTTTTTAATTCTTTAATACCTTTTGTTGAGTAGATAAACTTAATAGCATCAATCACCACAGGTTTTTTTCTGTATTTCATAATCACACCTTTTTAATTTTAGAAGCGACGAAGCTCTCAAGCTCTTCTGCCGTCATCCTGCGCTCATAGTCGCAATCACTGCATGCCATTGCCATCTTTGTAAACTCGATAGGTAGAGTGTGTGTCGGACTCAGCTTGTGCTCTGCGCCATTCAGACAATTTTCCTTTTCAGGTTCGTATCTAAAGCTTATATACGTACTAAAAACTAAATTCTTTTCGCATTTTTCGCACTCTATTTCGTGCAGTATATCTTCTGCATATCCGTCCCCATAGTCATGACAAATATCGTTCTCAGCGCAGCAATACGGACATAATATGTCGTACATAATTCTACCTTTATTTTAAGTTCCATTTTACCCAAATCTAGACCCGGACCCAAACACATGCCCAGACCCATCCCCAGACCCATCCCTAGAACTAGACCCATCCCCAAACACATGCCCACGCCCATCCCCAAACCCAAACCCAAACCCATGCCCATGCCCATGCCCGCGCCCATGCCCAGCCCCATCCCCAAACACACACCCAAACCCATCCCCAAACCCAAACCCACGCTGAAGCCTATACCCAGACCCATGCCCAGACCCACGCCTATGCACACGCACATGCCCACCCCCTTGCTCTATATTAAGCTTGAGCATGAGATTTATACCCCGTTATAGAAAGCATTGCCGTATCTGTACAAACGGTTACAGAATAATTCTCAATTATTATTTTAGTCGCTGGGGCGGAAACTTTACAGTCATTGCCCAGACCTGATTTAGCTACTCCCTCATACCAACTAACGGTTTCATCAAGAGGGATGTGGTAGTGCAATCTTCGCGCCTCAAACAAAACTATACCCGTTTCATTTGCATCCAAAACTAAACCAGCATTAATTCCTTCATTGTAGCTCCTTACGATCACATATTTACCAATATATTCTGACATTAAGTTTTTGTTTTTCGGTGCTAACATTGAAGAGGTTAATTCTTTGACTTGGACTATTGCTAGATGGTCAATATTCATTTTATTTCCTTTATTTCTCATTACGTGGTTTATAAATTAATTCTTTTAAGCTGACTAATTCACCGCCGCACTCATAGCAGCATTGGCAGTCAACGTCTACGTCCACTATATTACTGCACGCTTGGCACTGCTTTTCTTCTGTGTCGTCTGGTTCTAAGTTCATAAATTTCCTAAATTAATGCAGGCATTTTGTGCTAAATTCCAGACCGCCTCGAGCATGTCGGTCTGGCTACACAGCCAAGGCACGATTTGACCATTAATTGTTGCTAGTATCTTCGTCCCACGTAGTTACATGGATGCTAAATATTTAGTTTACTATTCCCCAGTCTAACGCGAGCATGTCTGTTTGAGTGCACAACCATGGCACAATCATTCCGTCCGCAGTACGCATGTCAACATGAGCATGATAGTTTATTTTTGTTCCTTCGGAATAAACACCTAAAAGTGGAGCGCGATCAACTTCAAACCTTGACCCTTCGACAAAAAATATAAACATGTCTTTGCCGTTCCACCCTTTTCGTGTCATTTTTTTGCCTCTTTTTAGATAGACTAAAGCAGTCGAAAAATCTGCATTACTTGCTACATTTCCGCTCATTTAAATACTCCTTTTCATTTTTTTACCTTAGAAATTAACCCTTGATCAATTGTTATCATGCCTGCGTCGAACATTAGCTTAATTTGGGATTTAAAATAGTCCTCGTGTATCAAATCAAGTTTACGAACTTTCTTAAACAGCTCTAAATCGGTGTACTCGACGCCCATTTTCATCGTCTTGTAAATTATCTGACCCGGCATCCTACTTTCTCCGAAAATATCAGGGCGAATAATGTGTTTCGATATCCCGCTAAGCCTTTCAAGATCAAGCACATGTATGTCAGGTACTTGTCTCCATTGATGTATATTTTGCTTTGTTGTTCTTATTTCTTTAGCGATAACTGGGGGGCCACCGGCCTTTTCTATAATTTTTTTAATGTTGTTTTTTGTCATAATTTAAATGTAAGTTGTTATTTAGTTATTGTCAAGACATAGTTTATATTTATTTGTAAGTTTAGCTTGATATTAAACAAACACTGTCTTACAATTGAGTTATGCCATCAAACATAGTAAATTTAAAAACCCTTATAGCAGCACGTGAGAGCTATATAAAACTCTTACTAAAAGAGCGCGGCTATGAGCGCTTCGATTTAGTAAACACACGCACTGGCTACGAGCTGCGCAATGAGCACGGCTTTATATTAATCGGAAAAAGCATACATGACGTGATCGAATTTCTAGACGATTGCTTAATATTTGATAAAATAAAGGACTGAAATGAAAGAATTAATGGCGATAGATGAGTTGACCGCAATTGACCTTTTTGAAAAAGAACGGGTCGAAAATGAACGGCTGTCTGAAATAAGCAGGCAAAAAAAGTTAGATGACAATGTTGAGCACTGCCGTAGCATTAACAACGAAATAGTCGAGGCAATCACAATGTCTTTACAAATTAAAGAAATTGAATTGTCAGACAAGGAAAAGACTTTAATCGCTAAATCAGTTTTAATTTATATCGTCAAAAAAAAAATTCCGAATACTAAAATAACCTACTAGGGGTCGGTATGAAAACAAGTTTAATAGAAAAATTTGCTGATAAATTTGGGATAGAACCTAACAAAATGCTGGCGTCATTAAATGCTACAGCATTTAAACAAAAAGATGAAACATCTATTACTAACGAGCAAATGATGGCATTACTTGTAGTTGCAAACGAGTATGGATTAAACCCTTGGACAAAAGAAATATATGCATTTCCAACTAAAGGAGGAGGTATAGTTCCAATCGTTGGCGTCGACGGGTGGTGCAGAATTATCAACGAAAACAAAAACTTCGACGGAATGGAAGTTTCCCAGTCAGATAAAACGGTAACCTTAGACGGAGGAAAAGAATGTCCTGTTTGGATGGAGTGCTCGATACACAGAAAAGACAGGTCTCATCCAACAGTTATCAGAGAATATCTTGATGAAGTTTATAGGCCGCCTTTTAAGCCACGAGGGAAAGATTATGTAGTTGACGGACCTTGGCAGACTCACACTAAAAGATTTTTAAGGCATAAAACAATGATTCAGTGCGCGCGTATAGCTTTTGGTTTTAGTGGCGTGTACGACCAGGATGAGGGTGAAAGAATAATTGAGGGGGAAAATTTAAACACAATAAAATCCATAGAATCAGAATCTGCATGGGAGGGAGATATAAACAAATACAAAGTAGAATCTATTGCAACAACAATACGCTTAATTATTAATAAAGATAAGACTATAGACGATGATTATTTGGCAGTACAAGAATTGGTAGAAACTTGTAATATGAATGAACATATGTTTTTAAGTTCGTTACTTAACGACAAACCAAGCGGATCACGAAAGAAATACAAGACTATCTTGCAGGACTATTTAAACTATGCTCCAAGCAACGAAGAAGTAAACATTTTACACGAAAGAGAGGGCAGCTAAGATGCATAACCTAATACTGTTTTTTGATACAGAAACAACGGGAATTCCGAAATGGAAAACACCATCAACTGACAAAAGTCAGCCGCACATAGTGCAGCTAGCTGCTGTTTTAGTTGACGAAGAAACCAAAGATATACGCCAAAGTATGAACGTAATTGTTCGACCTGAAGGCTGGGAAATTCCGCAAGAAACAGTTGAGATACACAGCGTAACAACTGATTTTGCTATGCATGTTGGCGTTTCAGAGAATCTAGCTTTATTAATGTTATTTGCGCTTGCAAGCAGCTCTTACAAAAGAGTTGCTTATAACGCAATGTTTGATAATCGCATCATAAAAATTGGAACAAAAAGACATGGCACTAAAGAAATGCAAAACAACTGGAGGAAAGGGAAGTACGAGTGCGCGATGCAAACATCGCGCAAAGTTATTGGCGGAAAAAACCCAAAACTAATTGATGCCTATAAACATTTTACTGGAAAAGATTTAGAGGGTGCACACGGAGCGATGCCTGATACGCTAGCTTGCATGAAGGTTTACTTTGCAATAAAGGATCAGGAAGTTTATAAAACGTCGTGACTAAATCAATTGAACAGAAAGCGCAAGAGTACGCCGGTGAAGATATGTGGATTAGTGTTGATGATGCAGAGCCTTGCGATAGTAAGGATTTTATAATATTCTTAGAGACAGGACTTATTACAGGGCCTTTCAACACTGACAGTTGTGGTGATAGCTGCAAGCCTAGGATGCTAGGTCTAAATAAGCTTCTAACGCCAAAAGCTACGCACTGGCAGTACATGAGCGTACCGGTCGATGAATAAAATTGGGTACAAAAATAGTGAGAAAATTATGAAATATGAGACGTCGGTAATCGATAAATTATTTTTAGAGTTGTCACAAATAACAAAAGCAAAGACTGCCAGTCAACTTAATTTAGAAAAGCAAATAAAAGAACTTGCTGGCGCGTCAACATGGGAGGAACACCACGCTATATCGGAAATAGTAGTATCAAGCATTGAGAATAGAAAGCCCAAACAATTTGCAATTAATTGGTTTGAAGAAAACCGATGAAGGAGATTAAAAATGCAGAGAGTAAAACCGATGACAACTCAACAATATATCTTACAAAAGTTTATCAAAAAAAGATAAACATGACCGAAAAAAGAAAAATCTTTATCTAACCGATTTTGAAAAAAACTGGGATAGGCATGACTGGGGTATTAAACGATGAAATGGATTAGCGTAAAAGATAAGTTGCCACCTGAAGGTGTGCCGGTATGGGCCTGCAAAAAAGGCGGAATTATAAGTATGTTTGCGATAATGCATGATCCAGACGGTTGGCTCTGGTGTGATGTGCAAAGCTATTGGCATAACCTACAGTCGTGGAATTGCGAGTATGACGTAGACGACGATTACTCCTTTATTACACATTGGGCACACTTGCCGGAGCGCATGAAATAAACAGGTTTGTAAAACAGCGACTTAAAATATCAAGTATTACTTGACATAGGCGCAAAAAGGACTATAATTAACACATCAACTGCAAAACAACGGCTTAATAACCAAAGGATCTTAAAATGTTAAAATCAGTATCTAAAACAGGACTAAACGGCGTAACGGTAACAGTAAGTCCAGGCAGCCTGGACTACCGGGACATAACTCTCACTAAAGATGGCGTAACCCTTGTAGCTGGGTACACCCTCATAACTCTGCTAAACGGGTTTAAGGACTTGTCTAGCGATGCTTGCAGCGTCCTACAATGTGCAAACAATAAATTACAGCCACTCGGCAAAGACAACACCGACACGGTTAAAAGCGCAATCGAAGCTTATAACAATCAAGACGCTGTCAGATTGCCGTCGGAACGCGCAAATATAGTAATGGAAATATCGTGTTTGTACGAAAAAGAATCATATCTCAGAGAGCAGGACTATGATAATGATATCGGTTTTCATTTGTCCGCGCCTGCAAAAACAGAAATAGATAACGCAAAAGAAAAGTTAGAAATTTTTGATAAAAAATACCCAGAAATAGCAAAAAAAGTGAACGAAGAAATATCAGAAAAAAATAAACGTGCAATAAAAAGCGCGCTAAACGCCTAATAAAATAACCCTGCATACACTCAGGTAGGCAGGGTATTTAAGGAGTTAAGATATGGTAAATTTTAAATTAGAACGTTTTTCGGCGGTATCTGAAACCGGGAGTTGCAGCATGGACTATGCAACATGGGAGGAGTCGGCGCATTGCGGTCATGCACATAAAACTATAGAAGCGGCGAAAAAATGTCTGGATATAAAGCAACGCTGTTTTTGCAATCATGGTAGACCCGCCGGGTCGCCTTGCAGACATTGCAATGGCTACGCTAAGAGTACTTACTCAAGCGCCTTATGGTGCAACGGCGCTATACACAATCAACACGGAGAGCGATGCAGGTAGTTTTATTAGTTTACGACTTTGAGTAATTTTTGGGTAACGCGCAACACAGAAACTTTGCAGGATTAGCTAAATAAACTTGACTTTAGTCGCTAAAGTGACTATAATTAACACATCGACAACAAACGGCTAAGGCCAAAGGATTCGGGATGAACACACTTAAAATATCAAGCACAAAATTACAGCACACGTATCACGGCTCGAAAGAGTGCGGTAGCATAGCAACGGGCGATTACACTTTGCACAACGTTGACGTTTATAACGAGATTTTGATCGGTAGCAACACAGTGCTTGAGGCCGTTTATCAGACTGGGTGCACGTTTTACAACGATCAGATGATATCGCCCCGCGAAGCTCTAGAGTTGAGCCTAGAGGGCGGCACAAGCAAAGCACTTTATTTAGTCAAGGACATATCCGAATCTGATTTTGACGACGCTGAAGAAATCACAAGACACTTAGAATTAGTGCAAAACGCTTGTGCAGTAATTGATAGTGTCGACAAGCTGTATCAATTATATGAAGCGCTTAATAATAACTTGCCTAATATTTCTGACTTTAACCTTGCTTAACTTCAAATAGGTGCATCTTTAATAGACGATGATCAATACGATATTTTAATGGCTGATATCGGTCTCGACCCGGCTACAGACTCGGTTTATGACTTTGAGCCTTTTATCGATGCCGCGCAACACAGAAACTATGTATACCCTATATACAAATCCTCGCACTAAAAAATCAGGTCAGTACGGAGCCGAAATTTACACAGTTGACGACGACAATGACGTAAAAGTGATAGTAGGGGTGTCACATAACGGATCTACGTTAACCTCTACAACCAAAGTAATCAGTCAAGCAGACTACGCAGATATATACGACTTGTATGACATTTACAACGAGTTTGCATATCACGACGCTTTAATGTCATTTATTAATTTTAAATAACCTTAACGGCCACAGACGGCTTAGGAGTAACGAAATGTTGCAAATAATTGAGGATGATTTTGTACTTGTAGGAGGTTCCACGATGACAACATCGTGGATGATAGACAGCGATTTTGTCAGAAACAACGTCAACAACACTGAAGGGTGTTGTTACCGAGACTGCGGAAAAATACACGGAAAGTTGCACGGATATGCGGTCGTGGGGTTTTTAGACGATCACTCAGACTTAGAGACCTGTCATTTCGAAGAAATATCCCAAACCCTATGGGGGGCGCAACGCGAACTTGACCGCATTGCTGACATTATAAAGTTTTGGTAATGATCACTTTAAAAGAAATAACGGACGAGTGGATCGAGCGTCGAAAGCCGGCAGAACGCAGAAAAGTTGAGCGAATCGAAGTCAGCCGCAGGTCAAATTACGACGCGTCAAAAGAAAATATTATGTATGCATCATACGATAGATCTATTATCGACAGCCAACTTAAAGCACTTAAACAACTTAAAGGGTCTGAATAATGATTAATTACCCAATTTTAAACTGGCAAACAGGCAAGACACTTTTCACGGCTGAAATAGATTGCGATGAGTCAAGAGTTGATGCTTTTAAAAAGAGACTTGCGGTTTTATGGGCTATCAAAAATGAGATAAGTTTGTGGCGGGCGGATTTAAGTAGGGCAGATTTCAGCGGGGCGCATTTACGCGATACGGATTTCAGCGGGGCGGATTTAAGTAGGGCAGATTTCAGCGGGGCGTATTTACGCGATACGGATTTCAGCGGGGCGGATTTAAGTAGGGCAGATTTAAGTAGGGCAGATTTCAGCGGGGCGCATTTACGCGATACGGATTTCAGCGGGGCGTATTTACGCGATACGGATTTCAGCGGGGCAAAGTTGGGCTTGGTGAATTTTAGCGGGTCTGATTTAAGTAGGGCAGATTTAAGTAGGGCAGATTTAAGCGATACGGATTTCAGCGGGGCGTATTTACGCGATACGGATTTAAATAGGGCAGATTTCAGCGGGGTTATTTTACTCGGCTCTGTATTGCCAAATTACAACATCCCATTTATTCCTAATATCCACCAAACAATATTAAAACGGTGCCAAACTAACGGTTTTGATATGGGGCAATGGACCTGCGAATCAACGAAATGCAGGTCTGGATTCGTATGTCATGAGACAGAAGAAGGAATAAAACTCGCTAAAGAAATAGGCTACAACGCAGCGGGTGCTTTAATTTATCAAAAGTCCGATCCAGAACTGAAACAGATACCGGACTGGATAGCCGACAATAAAACGGCAATGGCGGACATGGAAAGATTGGCGAAGATGGAGAAAGCTAAATGAGAATAAATAAACATGTCAAAGAAGCTTTAGAATCAGCGTTTCTACTTATCGTAATGGCGTACTTTATATTACACGGAATATGGTTTCTATTTTCCATACGTCCTTACGGGGTACACTAATGAAACAGTCAGCGCTTAATAGAATTCGATCAGACATACCCAGGAAAGAGAAAATCGAAATAGCTTATAACTGGATAGCTTCGTGGGCCAAAGATCAAAATAAATTAATAGACAGATTAGGTAAAGCAGTTTCAAATGATGACTTTGATGAGCAGTCCATATGTGTTGGTCAGCTACGAGAAGTTACGCGTAAGAGATTTATCTCTCTTACCGCAAGTATTGAAACAGTATTTTATTTAGATAGGCTAGAGATACAGCACTTAGCAAGGAAAAACAATGAGTCTAATTAAAACATATCTAGAGTATATGGGGAAGCCAAAGTCCGAAATATGCGAACTACTTAGCATTAAGTTTGACAGATGTTACGACGAGAACACTCTTAACAAATGGATCAGAGGAGATCAAAAAAACGTTCCGAAGCGCGTTGCTGCGTACATGTTTGAGACCTGCATCAGGTACGCGCTCAAGCTAGAGGGGGTCGATGTACACACGCTTAAAGTAAAGTCTCTATGTAAGAGGCTTAGTAATTAAATGATCACCGCAGTAAAAAGAATAAATGGAGATATTGGCATTGAAGAATTTAATATCAAATACAATAAGATACTAAAAAGACATAGTAATTTAAAATTTGAACGTAGGAATCAAATGTTGATAAATACCATGGTAAAAATGGGAGCTTTTAAATGAATAATATTAAGTCAGGCGCTAAATTCTCTAAGTGTGGAATGTATAGATATTCTCTCTGGCGCAGATGGGTGAGTCACGATGATACGCGTGTGCTATTTATTATGTTAAATCCTAGTACAGCGGATGAAACTGAAAATGACCCGACCATCACTCGATGCATTGGGTACGCACAATCATGGGGGTTTGGTGAACTCGTCGTATGCAACTTGTTTGCGTACAGATCAACAGATCCAAAACATATTAAATACGCTACCGATCCTGTTGGTGCCGATAATAACGCATTAATCATAGAGCAAGTTATGGTTGCGGATTTGATCGTGTGCGCATGGGGTTCCCGTGGATCTCATCTCGGTAGATCTGAAGAGGTAATGAAATTAATTAAAGGCTACGAACCTCATTACTTAAAAATGACAAAATCAGGGGAGCCGTCACACCCACTCTATCTTAAAAAAGTCCTAACGCCACTAAGGTTTGACTAAAGCGTATTATAAAATCGTAAAAAATAGGAGATGAAATGAAATACTACGGTCAAGATAAGGAAGGAAACAGAGTGTTAAACGACAGTAAACACAAAGTGGTTAATATGGAAAGCAGAGTAGCCTCAGCGCATCAATCCGCAAGATCTCTATCTTTATTAGTTAGTCAAAAACCTTACGGGGAATCAAAAAGGAACCGTAAATTCAATAAACTTGGTCGGTTGGTACTCAGACCGCAGGAAGATGACTGGAACGCATACTATGTACGGCCAAACTCTATTTATGGAGCAATTTTAATAGGGTCTATAAAAATAAGCTGCGTAACAGAAAATATAAGATTAAAGAATGATTTTTTACAACTAATGCGGGATGTAGTGCACGACCTGCGCAACTAACATCATAAAATGAGCATCGTAAAAAACAGGAGATAATATGAGCATCAAAACAGACACGAAAGTACCGATAGAAATGCATATAACAATCGCATCTGCGGAAGAAGCCATCGAATACTGGCTATCTAACGTAGTGTTTAAAGACTCAGTTAAAATAGAAAAAGTTAGTTTTAGCGAAAAAGATCATTTTTCTATAAAGTTTAAAAAATGCTACAATGAAAAAGAATGCCAGCGACTGGTTTTATAATAATACCTACAACTCTGTCGAGTTTATGTCGCTTTTTAACAATCTTTCGATCAATTGCCGAAACTTAGTTTACGCTAACTTGACCTCAGTTTATGAAGCTGGATACGAACAAGCCGTTGAAGACATCGTAGATTCAGATACTCAGCGCAAAGACTGAGACTTAAGCAAAGCATCTATCCGCATACGCTTAATTTTTATCAGGGAGTCAAGAACCTTGATTCTTTTCTGGTCTGACTCCCATCCGCGTTCAATTTCAAGCTCTTCAGCACGGTCTTGTAAAGACGACAGTGTTATCTGAGTTACCATTTTAGTCGCTTCAGACACTTTTAAATAACGGGCATCACCGGCCCAAACAATACTTGTACCGACTAACGCCAAACCCAAATAAATTGTCCTGAAATCTGAAAATACGCTAGCTACTTTTTTCATTTTATTTGTCTCTGACTGCATAAGTTACCTCCGCTTTCGTGCGTCGACATAGATTCCAGCGCTTAAATAATTTATTTCGTTTTTCAAATTAAAGTTTTCTATTTGTATGCGGTTGATGTATTGCACTAACAGCATAGATAAAACTCCAACTACGAGACCTAAAAACATTCCGATCCAAAATAGCATGTCAAGTTTTCATCAACTCTGTTTTTCGTTGTGATCCCGCGCTAGAGCCGAAGTAGTAATTTCCTACTTGGGTTAACATAGCGGTTAGAGCGCCGAGGAGAATATTTATTGGTGCCTGCGCTGTCTCGGGTATTGATACAAAAGCCATAGTTGCCAAAACTGAAAAGAATCCTACAACGATGACAGAAGCTAATATCTTCGGTGTCTTGTCGCCGGTTTTTATCTCTCTGTCTCTAGCGTTAGCCCTGTCTTCTGACGCTATCTTTTCTAAATCAATGCCAAGTTCTTCTATTTTAACGTTAAAGTCTATATCTGCCTGTTTTAACGCAAGTAATTGATCTGGTGTTGCACCCAGCATGGCTTGAGATAGTTCTTTATCTGTTGCATCATCTTTGCCCAAAAGAGAATTTGACAATGCTTTTGCGGCGATACCACCTGCAGGCCCACCAAGCGCCAAGCCGATGACCGGTGCAACACTGTTAACTAAAGATTTCCAGTCAAATCCCATAATGCATGCCTAATTCTAATATGACCAAACCCAAGGTCGCA
>VAOU01040106.1_pt1 | contig 39827 bp, 38 predicted proteins | sample 3393871 | NCBI WGS metagenome assembly VAOU01 (sample SAMN08290440, study PRJNA428436) | hydrothermal vent metagenome | isolation source: Deep-sea hydrothermal vent chimney | place: Atlantic Ocean: South-mid Altantic Ridge | depth 1820 m m
GACAGTGCATGGCAGGGTTGAATCGAACCCTACGTGGTTAGATTAACTCGACTCATCCCTGAGTTTCGCCCTTCGGGTAGATTCGTTGTCCAAATCTGCTCCCGGCAGATTTATCCATCTCTGGCGACTATTAAACCAGTTGCTTACCGTACCCGGGTTTTGTAAACTACTGTTACCCGAGGCATATCCCTTCTTAAACTTGATAATTCTCCCAATATTCATTAAGATACAGCGTCCTCACTAGTACTCGCTAGCTCCCACTAGCCCCTTGTTTTATTTGTTTATGCTTCCCTGCCGCCGTGGAGAAGTGATGATGGCGATGTCCCTGCACCAAGCGTACCCCGTGATGTTTTGGTCGACACGAGATCGACAAGCAGATGGATCCTCAGCCTGATTCCGCGATCCTGGTGAGAAATGCGGGCTAGCGAAGTCCGATAGACAAGCGATCTAACCGGCAAATGATTACCGAACACGTTTAAAACGACATTAAGGGAAACCATGGATTCTTTCCAGGGAATGTCATTCATAGAGCCATCTAAACAGGAGACACTAAAGAAATGTATAAGAATAAGATTGCTATCTGTGGAACTGGAAATGAGCCTAGTATCTCTAATGCAGGTCACTCCATAATTAGGGGGGGGTCAACGATGACCGCCCAGCCATGTAGCAATGCAACTACGGTAACGACAGCACTCTTGCTCGCGGCAGGAACGGGAAGCCGCCTGCAGCCATTGACCCTGGATGTCCCCAAGTGTCTCACTGAGGTTGGAGGCATTCCTATCCTCAAGCGGCTGGTCAAAAATTTGCGCGCGCAGGGGTTTGAGAGGCTGATCGTGGTGATCGGCCACCTGGGTGATCACATCCAGAAATTTCTGCAACAACATGCCGGAGATATGCAAATCGATTACGTCTTCAATCCAGACTACAGGACAACAAATAATATTTACTCTCTGTGGCTGGCTCGACAACAGATTCGGGAGCCTTTTTTGCTGGTGGAGAGTGACCTGGTTTTCGAAACCAGCATGCTGGACGATATGCTCCAGGCTGACAAGATGGCAATTTCGAAGATACTTCCCTGGATGAATGGTACTACAGTAGAGCTCGGGGTTGGGCTTGGGCTAGAGCGGCGAGTGACGGCCTTTCGCAAGGGTGGAGAGCATTGTGACGGTGCTCGCCAGTACAAAACGGTTAATATCTACAGCATATCCCTTGATTCATGGAACAAGGTTGAGGAAAGGTTAGGTCGCTATGTCTCGGAAGGCAGGCTCGGTGAGTATTACGAGGTCGTGTTTGCCAAGATGATCGCTGACGGCACACTCTCTTTCGATGCGGTCTTCTTCGATGCAAACAGATGGTATGAGATCGATACCAGGAAGGACCTGCGCGCGGCAGAGAATCTGTTTGCCCGACCTCGTTCCATCGTCAGTAGTTCTCTAATGGGTATCGAGCCGGCGGTCACCATTGCCTGAGATCGATCACACATCCGTCAATCAGTATTGGGAGAGCGTCAAATCTTCGATTTTGGGGCCATACATGATGGATGGCTTTGGTTTTCCGGCGAGTGCGGGCGATTTTCGGTTTCATGCGGAGACCCGGATCGTCCGGCGCTTACTTCGCGGCATAGAGCACGATGGCACGGTTCTGGATCTCGGCAGTGGTGTCGGGTATTGGGCCGAGGAGTTCGCTCGCAGCTTCTCCCAAGTGGTCGCGGTTGAAGGCAGCAATGCACTCTACCCGGCGCTGGAGGAGCGATGTGCCCCACATTCCAACATACACACCATACAAGGTAATGTCCTGTCGTTTGATCCTGGTGGCAACTATAGCCTGGTTTTTCTCGGCGGCCTGCTTATGTACCTCGATGAAAATGACGTTATCGCCCTGTTACAAAAGTTGATCCCATGTCTCGGATCCGATGCGATCATTCTGTGCCGTGAGTCCACGGTTCGGGGGGCGACGGTAACGCGTACTGGTGACTATCCCGTCGTTTATCGTTCTGTGTCAGACTACAAACGCATCTTCAAACAATGCGGATTGACACTTAAGCACGTTGAAAGAAACGAGCCCTATGTTCTGATGCAGATGGGGTGTGAGCTGATCAAAAAATGGAAGTGGGCTGTCCCGGTACCGTTTCAGGCCCTCCAGATTATGGGTCGCCTGACCTACTGGGGCATGCGTTTGGGGGCTCCCTTGATCAAGCGTCTCCCCAAGATCCTCGGGATCCCGTTTCCAGGCCTGGAAAATCATTTTTTTGTGCTTGCAACGGACAAGTCTTGAAATCACAGACAGAAACACCTCAACGAAGCTTCCTTTACCGGAATCTGGCTAACATAACATCGATTCTCGGCGTGTTGCCCTTGGCGTTGTTGTTTCTGGAAGATGGTTTTCGTTACCTGATCCCGTTAATCATTTTCAATAATATTATGGATGATCTCGATGGTGTGCTGGCTGCCAAATTGAATATCCGCAGCCGGTTCGGCGCCGATCTTGACAATATTTGTGATGCAGTCGCACATGTGGTCTTTGTCTTGGCTGTAGGCTCACATTTTGGCGGACTGGTCTTGATGGTGAGTATGGTCACTGCAGCTTCGATCATTCTTCGTGTCACTATCCGGGTCAATCCCGAAGGGCAGACAGGAAATGGTTCGCCGACCAATGAGCTAATGCGCCACATGTTGTTCGTTCTCCTGTTGACACAAATGTTTGATGTCGACCCTGGACTTTATCTGGTTCTGATATTTATCTTGCATTCGGTGACGATGATCGTGCCATTCAAGTTAACGGTTCTTATTCGAGGGCTGGCAAAGACCGCCACTGCGGTGGCCTTTGTGAATGTAGCGCTGGTGATGGCATGGCTTATACCGGCCGTTACGCTACTCATCGCAGTGGCCTTTATCAGCACCTACTTGTATTCATTTATAGTTGGCGGCGGAAAATGGTTAGGGCAATGGGAAAACAGAATATTTTGACAGAAGGTGTTAAAGAGCATTCCGCTATTGGAAGTCAGCGCCCGCCTCATCCAGCCATTACACCGGGATAGTAGCAAGGCAGCTAAAAACAGATAAGGAAGTATGCGCATATTTTTTGGGGTTTCATGATATGTCAAAGTTACCATCATTATTCGGTCGCCTCCTGTGCTGGTTGGGGTTTCATGACTTTCGCGTCATCGACAAGACTTTCGAGTTTGGTGCCGGAGGCGGTATCGAAAAGGTCGAGTGTCAGCGATGTGGTGTGACCATGACTCGCCAGACATGATTGCTCGTTTCCTTCTTCCTCTGTCAATACTACGCCACGACTGCATAGATAGTTTAGTTAAGCATTTTCTTTCTTTCTGACTGTGTCATATTTGTGTCACAAATGACGGCAATATAAAATAGTTTCTACTAAGCTAGAAGCTGCAAGCACTGTAAGTGTTTGTTTTAATAAAAATTAAATTTTCACAAAGAACTGAGCGACCGACTGAAAATCCTCGTGTTGGCAGTTCGATTCTGCCCCTGGCCACCATTTTGACTTATTGATTTATATCCGGTATATCCCCGTCGCATAACCCCGCCATCAGGACGGGCGCGATGTCATCAGAGGTCACCCCGCAGTACGAATTATTAATTGATGCCTTTTTGTTCAGTGGCTAGCAGCATTATACAACCAGCTTGCCATGGGACGCAGTTGTTCAAAGTCACTCTCCACCAAGGGTGTATCATGATCGGCATCCGGCATATTAAATATTTTTAACGGCCCGGCGTACGCATTGATGATCTGACGCTGGATGTGGGGCAGCACAACCGTGTCCTGTTGCGCAGTGACAAAGACGGCGGGAACGGTTACCCTCCGGGCATTGGCAAGACTGTCCAGTTCGGGCGGTATCTGATCGGCGATCATGCGGGCCAGCCATTTGAAGTGCCACCAGCCCGATTGTGCCAGAATTACCTCACGCAGGGCCGGTGGATTTTGTACCAGCAGACCATCAACCCGGTGGCGTGCAGCAAGGTAAAGCGCACTCACGCTGCCGAGGCTGCCACCGGCGACAATCACGGGGGTTTCACCGGCAACCTGCTGCAATTCCTGCAATGCACGTTCGGCCATTGCCGGCAGCTTCTTCAGACTCGCCGTGCCGCTGCTATTACCGTAACCGGGAGGATTAATGGCCCAGATTTCGACGCATCGTTGCGACCAGCAATCCTCGACAAAATCAGTCCTGTGCTCGGCACGACTGGCCGTTCCCGGAAACTCGAGCAGGTACAGATCCGGCGTTCCCCGGGTGCCCGTCCCGACACGGTGTACCCATACCTCCAGGTCACCATCGCCATGCGGGAGCCGTGAGGGACTTCTTTCCGGTACATGGATATCATGTCGGGTAGATTGAAGAATGAGTCTGTCGGTTAACCAGCTTAATAAAGACATGCGATTTCTAGACAAAAAACGCAGGGCCGTAGGGTGTAATACCCTTGTGACTATAATGAATCCGGTAGCGCTTGCCGTTGCGCTGCTGAAGAAGTCCGGCAGCATCAAGCTCAGCAGGGATATCTATCGGTACGGACTCATGATGTCGCATAACGTAACGCATCGCGAGTGGTGCACACAGAAACAGCCCTCTCAGACCGGCATGAGCAAATTCCTTCATCCAGACTTCCGTGGTACCGAGAAACGGCTCAGGGAGTTTATCCAGTATCACGCCTTCGTTCTGCCCGTTGGCAATCAGCCGTTTCACAGTCAGTAACACGGTGTAGCGTGCCAGGGTTACGCAGGAACGCACCAGCGGGTGATAGGTATCCTGCTCCGGGGGAATAAGCACCTGTGTCAGTGCCTGCGGATCCGATGTTTTGATACGCTCGAGCAGTTCATTCCACTGGCAGCGGATATCCTGTTCAGCATCGTTGCCAGGGGGGGCATGCTTCAACCAGGCTTCCTCTCCACCCGCCAGCATGTGCGCGAGTGTATCACGCGCCACGCCGTCCCCCAGTGTTACCGTCGACATGAATAATTCAGCCAGTCCTTCCTTCCCGCCCGGCAAGCGCAAGGGATAGCAATACCAGTCACGCCCTTCCAATACATCTTCCAGAAACCTCTGCGACCCGGCGAAGGCACGCAGGCTCAACCAGTAGATTTGTGACTCGTCGTCCATGCCTTTACGAAATGCCCAACTGACATCCGGGCGCCGCCAGGAGACCCAGCTGAACACAAGGTCAGGAATCCGTGGATCTGCGCCGGTTTCGGCACCTGCAAGGTCAAGCAGTTCCGGCTCCTTACCTGGCTCAAAAATAAAACGCAGTTGTACATGCTGCAAGGGCCCAAACCGCCCACCTTCTCCAAAGGGCACCAGCGTGAGTTCGGCACTTTGCAGCCCGTCAAGCGGGACTCGTGCACTGTGCAGTACGGTGGATTTTTCAAACGGGTTACCGCCATAATTAATGTGTCGCAGAACGATAGAGGCATGTTCACCGTGCGGTTGACTGGCTGGCCAGTCGACCAGTACCGGGATCGTTGCCGCCATGTACCCTCCCGGGATAACGTCACGATCAGAGCGTAATCGCATAATCTGCGTCTCGTCCTCCACCCAGGAGAGAATCTGACTTGGGGTCAGGGTTCTGTACTGGCTGTCAGCGTCCAATTTATTCATGTAGAGGTCTGCCCCGGATTCCACAATTGATCATTTCAAATTTTATGTCAGGTATTATACTAACATATTCATTTATGCTTCTCCGGTAACCGTTACTGGACAGGAGGCCGGAACTATCGGTACCCGACAAGGGTCATACCATACATCTGCTGCTCCCATGAAGATGAAGACATAATGGCCGTCATGACGCTAACTGGCAATATCGCGACATATGAGATAAATCCTGATCGTTGGCTTGAGGACTATGGCGATTCCCTGTACCGATACGCCCTGAGACTGCTGGGCAAAACTACCGATGCAGAAGACATGGTGCAGGAGACCCTTGTAGCAGCATTCCAGGCACGTGCAAGTTACACAGGTCGTGCATCAGAAAAAACCTGGCTTACGGGTATCCTCAAGCACAAGATTATAGACTTTATCCGTAAGCAGGTACGAGAGAAAACCGTTGATGATATCGGCGCATTATCCGATGCAGCCATAGAAAATGATGAGGTCGACATGTTCGATGCACGTGGCAACTGGATTTACCCTCCAACTGACTGGGGTAATCCGGATAAAATACTTCACAACCATCAGTTTATCGATTCATTTGAGAGGTGCCTGAAACACCTTAATCCTGCCCTCGCCGAAGTTTTTTCGCTCAAGGAAATCCTGGGTATATCCAATCAGGAAATATGTAAGAAACTTGATATAACGACGACTAACTGTAGCGTGATGCTTTATCGTGCGCGCATGGGACTAAGATCCTGTCTTGAGACTAAATGGTCTGATATCAATAATGAGGAAACAGGGTAATGCGTTCATGCAAACAAGTCTCTTTTCTGGTGTCAGAATCACAAGACAGAAAACTCTCGTTACGTGAAAGGCTCAGTGTAAAAGTCCATCTTCAGATGTGCAAGGCCTGTCAGCAAATGGCCAGGCAAATAAAATTGTTGCGCGCCACATCAAGGCAATACAAGTGTGCAGAAGACGGTAAGCCCAGACACCGGCAAGATCATTTGTCTAAAGAAGCCAGCGAACGAATCCGTGAGCGATTGCGCCACGTATCGCATAACCAGGGCAACCGGAAGTAACAGGGCATTAACCCCGCCGAAGAGGATATTCAGTCCTGTCGAGCCGTTCATGTGATACAGGTAAAAAAATAAAATATCTGTCACTGTTCCGTTAACTGTATGAAGTACATATCAATGTGAGGACATGGAACCGGACCAGCCAGATCAAGACACGCAAAACATGCCATCCATGGCGGCTCGGCAGCCGCATCCATGCGACAGACGGTCTTGATCTGGCTGGTCCGGTTCCATGTCCGTATTACTCAATTGGGCCCAAAACATACTCGCCACTTGCGTTTCAACTACATTCGTTACGGGTTAACAGGGCAGCGGTGAATATCTGTAATAAATCACCCATGTATACGACTAAACAATGGCTGAATGTATCCGGGTCGGGAAATATACCGTAATCGACATCAGCCTTTGTCCATGGTTGAGCCGTTATTACAGGTGCTAAAGACGGTTGCATACGATTCGGATACAACACAAATAACCGGAGTATTTCAATCACACAGATAAGGAACCAGAATATGAAACATGCAAAAAAAGACTGGCATAAAATCGCCATCCCATCATTGGCACTGCTTGGTACACTCACATTATTTGGTTGTCAAAGTATGATAAGGGCCGTCGGGATGGGGCCACCCATGGGGTCCGGCCAGGATATAGCAGATTCACAGGATTTATGGAATACCCTGGAAAGGGCGCAGCTGGTCGGTGCCAATGCCAGAAAGTCAAATCCATATATGGGTTCACCACCGCACGGGAAGGTACTGGAAACATTGCATCAACATATTACAGTAAATGGCCATAACGGCATGGCAATCGTAAAGAGAAATTATGGCGGTCCAGGGGTCTCAATTAACAGTGTCGATGCAAATCGTTCAAAATATCTTAAAGCGATTACCGTCATGTTCAAACGTGAAGCAGGATATGACACTAAAGACAAGGACTGGTTCTGGGCAAAATACAAGCCAAACGGCAGCCTGCACATAAAAGAAAAAATGGGTATGAAAATCAAATTAGCCGGACGTGTCGCAAAAGGTCAGCCTGAAGGCTGTATCAGTTGTCATCGTGGTGCACCAGGCGGTGATTTTGTATTTGCAGGTGGCATCCATCCCTGACAGGCCGTTAACCATCGATTGATTTCCTGGGGTGTCTCAGGCGGAACCGTTATGGTCTCTGCCTGTTCACCTGAGGGATAATGATATCGGGATAGAATATGTAATCATCCCCACCGGCAGAACGATGGCAATAAATACACCCGCGGTTTTTGTCCCGGGTAGCCCCTTTCATGATCCTGCCTGCCATGGCGATTTCCATTCCCATCTTATGTCTGGTCACCAGCTTCCCGTTCGGTTGATACTGTACCCAGAACCAGTTTTTGTTATCCGGATCATAGCCTTTTTCACGCTGGAACATGACGCTGATTGATTCGAGATAGCGGGCGCGATTCCTTTCGACATCAGATATACGGAGATGGTCACCCCGGTAGTTTTTCTTGACGATAACAAAACCACGATAATCACCAACACGAACCATTCCGGACACTATTTCCAGTACCCACCCATGAGGCCTGGCGGCACCGATAAAAGGTTTTAATTTTCTGGCATGTTTGCCAACCATGCGCTCCTGTTTCAGTACAGACCACAGACGTTGTGCATATTGAACATCGTCTGGTGTTCCTGCCTGGTTGTGCAACATGCCGCTGCAGGAAATAAATAGTGTAGCCAGAACCAGGCCCACCAACAGGCGTATAGACAGCACAAACGTATATGATTGATTAAACGTTGACATAATGGATAAACAGGAACATAAAATCATACCGGTTGCATAAATTAGTCCGTCCAGTATACCAGAGCAAATACAGCCAACATAAGTCTTCGATCGCACGACAACACTTCTCTTTACAAAAGACCGGTTATTGACCAGACTATTAAATTTGAGTTAATTATTCTAAACTTTGTTATCTATTGGTTACTGCCACATGATGATAAAGGTTTAAATTCCGTCATTCCCGAGCCTGTATATTCCCTGTTTTGCCATGGATATCAGTAAAATTTACACATATAGATCACGGCTGTCTCGTTAATATGTAACGAATACAGTTGAAATGTAAGCGGCAAGTGCGTTTCGGGCTAACCCGCAATCCGGACATGAAACCGGACTAGCCGAATCAAGACACGCAAAACATGCCATCCATGGCGGCTCGACAGCTGCGTCCGTGCGGCAGACGGTCTTGATTCGGCTAGTCCGATTCCATGTCCTCACATTGATATGTGCTTCATAAAGTTAACGGGACAGTGACAATAGATCTATCCGGAAACCGGTTTTACAGTGTAATGATGTGAATGATACTCATTTGTCACCGACCCCTTTTTCCTTGTATCATCCTGTTTATCATCATGACTATGGGGAAATATCATGATCTCGCTACTCCGCTATCCATGTCATTCTTCCATACAGATGTTCATGGCAATCTGTCTGCTGTCTGCTTTCCCGTCGGTTTATGCAACGGAAACCGTCACAGCCAAAATGACCTCCGGACAAACCGTACGCACCCTGGATGGTGTAACCGAGGCCGTACACCAGTCGACCATTTCTGCGCAGGTAACGGGTCGGGTTGAAAGGCTGTTTTTTGATGTTGGCGATTATGTAAAAAAAGGCGAGATACTGGTTCAGTTTCGGGACAGGGAAGTACGCGCCAGATATAATGCTGCCAAGGCAGAGTATAAAGAGGCCGAAAAGGAATACCGGCGCATTCAGGATATCTTCACTAAAAAACTGGTGGCCCGTGCCGCTGTCGACAAGGCCGAGGCGCGCTTCAAATCGGCCAGGGCCAGGCTGGAACAATCAAATGAAAATCTGCGGAACACCCGTGTCCATGCACCCTATAGCGGGATTGTAGTAAAACGCTCCATCCAGGTTGGTGAATTGGCGCGCGTCGGTCAGCAGCTCATGACCGGGCTGTCCCTGGAAGCGCTGCGTGTTGTCGTTAATGTGCCACAGGACATGATTAATGCCATCCGTATACTGAAACAGGCCCGTGTCTATCTGCCTGATGGCAAGCAGATAAATGCCGAGTCCATAACCTTTAACCCATACGCCGATCCTGTAAGCCATACGTTTAATATCCGTGTCAATCTGCCAAAACAGGATTTCAATTTATATCCCGGTATGTTGCTTAAGGTTGGTTTTGTTATCGGCAAGGAAATGCGCTTGCTTGTACCCCTTGTTACAGTGGCGCGACGCAGCGAGGTCAGTGCTGTGTATGTAGTTGGCAGTGATGGCAAGATCAGTTTCAGACAGGTGCGTGTGGGTGCCATTACCCCCGGGCACCGGGATATCGAGATTTTGTCTGGCCTGGAGGCCGGCGAAAAACTGTTACTCGATACGGTAAAGGCCGCCAGGCAGTTAAAAAGCCAGGGAAAATAGTGCATGAAAGATGAGCTTGGCATTTCCGGACGGATTACCCGTACATTTCTGACATCTGAAATTACCCCATTGCTGGCGCTGGTGGCCTTTCTGCTGGGTGCGTTTGCCGTGTTCGTTACACCGCGCGAGGAAGAACCGCAAATAAATGTTACTTTTGCCAATATTTTCATAGCCTATCCCGGGGCCTCGGCGCGTGAGGTAGAAGAACTGGTCAGTACACCTGCCGAGCAAAAAATTTCCGAGCTGGAAGGACTTAAACATGTGTATTCGGTTTCACGGCCGGGCATGTCGGTGTTAACGGTACAGTTCGAGGTCGGCGTGGATCGCACACAGGCTATCGTACGTTTGTACAATGCCATTTACTCAAATCAGGACTGGTTTCCCCCCAACATGGGTGTCGGTCAGCCGATTATCAAACCAAAGGGAATTGATGATGTACCCATTGTCACATTGACGCTATGGACAGAAGATGAAGCCCGTGGTGCCTATGAGCTTGGTCAGGTAGCACACAGCATTGAGGCGGAACTGAAAAGGGTCAAGGGTACGCGTAATATCTATACCGTTGGTGCGCCCGAACAGGTCGTTCACGTACAGTTTGATCCCGTTGCCATGGCGGGCTATAAGCTCTCGATTGATGATCTGCGCTCTGCACTGCAGAGTAACAATATACGTCAAACGACCGGGCCTCTTGTACGCAATAATGAATCGATTACGATGCAGGTCGGGCAGTTTTTCAGTACAGCCAAAGAGGTAGAAAATCTGGTAGTAGGCCTGCATAAAAACCGGCCGGTTTTTTTGCGTGATATTGCCAGGGTAAGCCGGGGTGCCGACCAGCCTGAGCAATACGCATGGCTTGGAACCGGCCCCGCTGCCGCTCAAAAAGGCATTCACACGCAGGGTGAATTTCCCTCAGTTACACTGGCCATCGCCAAACAGCCCGGCACCAATGCCGTCAATATCGCCAGGCAGGTCATTGACCGTGTCGAAGAACTCAAGGGTGTCTTTATTCCGCAAGGTATCAATGTGACGGTAACACGGAACTATGGCAAAACAGCCAATGCAAAGGCGCAACAGTTAATTGGCAAACTGGTATTCGCCACGGCCTTTGTTGTGCTGCTGGTCTTTTTTGCATTGGGTAAACGCGAATCGTTGATTGTCGGCATTGCCGTGGTTATTACCCTTTCTGCCACATTGTTTGCATCATGGGCATGGGGGTTCACGTTAAATCGTGTTTCCCTGTTCGCATTGATTTTTTCCATTGGCATACTGGTTGATGATGCGATTGTTATTGTGGAAAATATTCATCGCCATATGCAAAAGGGTGACAAGAGCCTGCTTGAGTCAATCCCGGCTGCAGTTGATGAGGTTGGCGGGCCAACCATTCTCGCCACCTTTACCGTCATTGCCGCGCTGTTACCGATGGCCTTTGTCAGCGGTCTGATGGGGCCTTACATGAGTCCGATACCAATCAATGCCAGCATGGGCATGTTCATATCGCTACTGATTGCCATAATTGTTACCCCGTGGATGGCCAATAAGATTCTACCCCGCCATCATGTGACAGTAACAGAAGGTCATGATGGAAAATTTTATCACTGGTTTGAGGGATTTATCACACCGTTTCTTAACGGCAGGAATGGTGCGCTAAAACGGCGCATGCTGGCATTGGTGATCCTTGCCCTGATCGTTTTATCAGTTGGTCTGGTGGCGGTCAAACTGGTGGTGTTAAAAATGCTTCCCTTTGATAACAAGTCTGAATTTCAGGTGGTCGTCGATATGCCGGAAGGTACGCCGCTTGAGCAATCTGCACGTGTGCTGTCTGAACTGGGCAGATATCTTTCGACAGTGCCGGAAGTCACTGATTATCAGGTCTATGTCGGTGATGCATCCCCGATCAATTTTAACGGACTTATACGCCAGTACTATTTACGCAAAGGTGGCCACGTTGGTGATATACAGGTCAACCTCGCTGACAAGTCGGCGCGTCACCGCAAGAGTCACGAGATTGCTTTTTCTGTACGCCATCGACTTGAAGAGATCGGCAAAAAATTTAATGCGATTGTGAAGGTGGTCGAGATTCCACCTGGTCCGCCTGTGATGGCCCCCCTGGTTGCCGAAATTTACGGTCTCGACTATCAGGGACAAATCAGTATTGCCCGGGAAATTGGCGAGGTATTCAGGCAAACAACCGGCGTTGTAGATGTCGATGACAGTATCGAAAATAATGCACAGAAAATTATTATTAAAATAGACCAGCAACGTGCAGCGATGTTGGGCGTGTCCCGTCAGCAGGTTGTTTCACTGGTCAATGCGGCATTAACGGGTGATGATGTCAGTTACCTGCATAGCGAGGACACAAAATTTCCCCTGCCTGTTCGTCTTGAATTATCCGAGGCCAACAAGTCGAACCTGGATACCCTGTTATCAATGAAGGTACGCGGCCAGAATGGTAATCTGGTGGCACTCTCCAGTGTCATCAGCCTGGAAAAGACAGTCATTGAAAATGCAATCTATCACAAGGATTTGCAGCCGGTGGTATTCGTCACCGGTGATTTTGCCGGCGGGGTTGATAGCCCGCTCTACGGCATGTTTGATATAATGGGCACCCTCAGTGGCAAGCCGTTATCCACCATAAACAAACCGATCAGTCAGTTGCTGGTCACACAACCCGACAATCCTTACGAATATAGCCTGAAATGGGATGGTGAATGGCAGATAACCTATGAAACCTTTCGCGATATGGGCATTGCCTATGGTGTTGGCCTGATTCTGATCTATCTGTTGGTCGTCGCCCAGTTCAAATCCTATCTGGTACCGCTGATCATCATGGCACCGATACCCTTAACCGTGATTGGCGTCCTGCCCGGCCATGCGCTGTGGGGGACACAGTTCACGGCAACATCAATGATCGGCATGATCGCCCTGGCAGGTATTATTGTTCGCAACTCCATTTTGCTGGTTGATTTTATTAATCAACAGGTAGAGGACGGCGTTGCCTTCGAAGAGGCAATAATCCGCTCCGGGGTTGTGCGCGCCAAGCCGATCATCCTGACCGGGCTGGCCGCCATGCTGGGTGCATTTTTTATTCTCGATGACCCGATCTTCAGCGGTCTTGCCGTATCGTTGATATTCGGCATCCTCATTTCAACGGTATTAACCCTGATTGTGATACCAATATTATATTACGCATTGATGTATAAACGATTCACATAAGGCAGTCCCGGCTACCTGGTTGTCCTGTCAGAAAGCAGCCTAACAGGCATTGACCCTGTCATAATATCTTGCCCTGAAAAGTAATCTCTTGTTGGATGCGTCATCACTGTCAACAAGTTTTTCCCTGGTATGGATCACATTGTTTGAAATCAGGCCCATTCCGGATTCCAGCCTGCCTTCAATCACATACCCGGATTCATTTAAAATCAAGGACTCCAGACAATCCCTGGCCGCAAGGACCTCGCTGTCTTCCGGCCAGGCCATGTCCATTTTTCTGAATGAAAACCGATGGCATAAATGACCGTCAGGATTAGTCCAGAAAACCCGCCCACCCAGATGCTGGCTGACTTCACCGGTTTTCGGATTTTTATAGTTAAAACAATCTTTTTCCATAAGCGTTGCAAGGGCCTCCGGTTCTTTATCACGAAGAAGGATATACAGAATCTCATTATCCAGAACCTTGTTGCTGCCCCCTTTCAGTGCTGCCCGTTTGCATAACAGGAACAGGGCCTGTACTGTTTTATTCGACCCATAATAAGTGGCGTCTGTATGCCAGCGGACGTGTCTTGTTGAAAAGGGTATTGCTTTATTTAAAATACCGGAGTCTGTCAGTTCATCAGATTTGGGATGCCGGGTAGATTTGTCTGTATCCGTAACACCAAGTTGCGCCCCTAATGTTAATAAAGCATCCGAGCCCAGCTCGGCGGCGCCTGCAGTGTAAACACACATGTTGGCTAATTCTACAAGTTCCAGTATTCTGGATTTTTCAGCATCAGTGATTGCCGTCATATCTGCAAGCTCAACCACCAGATCGCCCACATTTTCAGGGTAAGCGGCCAGTTTTTCCTCACGCCATTTCTTGTAATCCTCATCTGTTTTTAAATCGAATCTTTTGGGATATTTTGTATGCCAGTATTTCACTAAATACTCCTTATGAATGAAAAAATTAAATTATACTTAATGGTTGAAGTCATGGGCGCTTTTAACACCTGTCCGGTTGATTGTCCGGTAATAAATTAACATATCTTTCCCTTTGCTCAAATGTTATATGTAAAATCAAGCAGATAACACGGTGTCATAATCAATTGAACCCCAGAAGGTACAGAATTATATACTAACGGTCACTGTTGTCCCGTCAAGCCATGACGAATGTAGTCGAAATGTAAGCGGCAAGTGCGTTTCGGGCTAACCCGCAATCCGGACATGAAACCGGCAAGCCTGATCAGGACACGCAAAACATGCCATCCATGGCGGCCCGGCTGCCGCATCTGTGCGGCAGCCGGTCTTGATCAGGCTTGCCAATTTCACATCCTCACATTGTTATGTGCTTCATAAAGTTAACGGGACAGTTGTGACTAACGGCGATGAATAATTAATAAAACAGGAATACAGGCAAGACAGGGATAAGTGAAAACAACGGCTTACCCCTGATCGGTCAATAGTTATTAGTGGCCATAAAAATATTTTTTCAGGGCACTACTGACATAAGGGTGTCAGTAGCGTCCTGTTAGGCTCACTACTCATTATTGATAAAAGGTAAAAAAGGAGCGAGCTATGAATCAGGAAAATATGAAACAGCCAGGGCTATTCAGCTGGAATGAACTGCTAACAACAGATATTGATGCGGCCAGGAAATTTTATGGTAAGTTATTTGGCTGGACAATGGAAGATGTCAAAACCTGTGATATGGGCTATTCAATGGTGAAGGCCGGGGACAGGGAGGTAGCGGGAATGATGATGATGCCGGATAATGCCGTGAATATGTCGCCGGCCTGGGGTGCCTATGTGACAGTGGACGATGTGGACAGCAGTACTGCCCACGCAGAATCGCTTCATGCCAAAGTCTGTGTTACACCACAGGATATCCCCGGTGTTGGCCGGTTTTCTGTTATAACCGATCCACAGGGTGCCATGTTGGCAATGATCAGTTATTCAGACGGGGGGTAATCAGGATGTCAGGGCGTTATTTTTCACAGGCCAGTTTTGATTTTTTATCCGAGCTTGCAGCCAATAATAATCGCGACTGGTTTAACGAACACAAGCAGTTGTATGAAGATACGATTCGCACACCTGCATTGGCACTGATTACAGACATGGCAGATGAGTTGCCGTTAGTTTCCCCTCACTTTCTTGCACTCCCGAAGAAGGTGGGCGGTTCATTAATGCGGGTTTACCGGGACACCCGGTTTGGCAAGGATAAAACACCCTATAAAACCAATATTGGCATCCAGTTTCGACACGAGGCCGGCAAGGATGTACATGCGCCGGGGTTTTATCTCCACATCGAACCCGATGGCTGTTTTGTCGGTGCAGGCATATGGCGACCGGATTCCGCTGCCCTGGGGAAAATACGTGATGCGATTGTTGAAAAAGGGGATACATGGAAGAAGGTGAGCCGCGACAAGGGCTTTAACGGAAAATACGGGCTTTCAGGTGAGACACTTGTCAATTCACCGCGTGGCTATCCCCGGGACCACCCATTGCTGGCGGACCTGAAGCGTAAGGATTTTATTGCCATCAGTGAGATCACAGAAAAAATGGTGACATCAAAACGCATGATGAGTCAGGTTATAGAGCGTTATAAGTTGGCAGGGCCTTATATGAAATTTTTGTGTAATGCGCTGGAGTTAAGGTACTAGAAAATATGCGCAGGGCAGACAGACTCTTCCAGGTAGTGCAATGTCTGCATCATGATCGTATTGTAACGGCCAGCGAGATTGCCAGGGAGCTGGAGGTTTCGGAAAGGACCATTTACAGGGATATCCAGGACCTGTCACTTTCAGGCGTACCGATTATTGGCGAGACGGGCCACGGTTATCGTCTGATGGAAGGGTTTCACCTGCCACCATTGATGTTTAACGAAGAAGAGCTGGCTGCATTATTACTGGGCGCACGCATGGTGCAGGCGTGGACGGACAGGGGGCTTGCCCGCGCCGCCAACCAGGCGATATCGAAAATTAATCATGTGATACCGGATCATCTGAAGCCGGAGCTGGAACGCCGGGAGATTATTGTTCCTGATTTTTCATTGAGTAATAATGTGGCAGAGCCGCTGTTAATTCTTCGTGGGGCGGTCAAGCAACTTCTCAAGGTTCAATTTGGTTACACCCGGGAAGATGGCCAGCAGTCCACCAGAACGGTACATCCATTAGGGCTGTTTTACTGGGGTAAGGTATGGACACTGGTGGCCTGGTGTGAACTGAGAGATTCATTTCGACACTTCAGGCTTGATCGTATGACGGGTATTGAGTTGCAGGATCAATGTTTTGAAGTTCTGCCAGGCAGGACGTTGCAGGATTATTTGTCGTCAGAATGCGGACATTAACCGCGTAGGCCAGGTTAAACAATATGTCGCAATAAAAGACCACCAGCCTGGAATCATATGTTTTGTCACTACCGCCCCGTTAACCGGTAACGAATACAGTTGAAAGGTAAGCGGCATGTACGTTTTGAACTAACCCGCAATCCGGACATGAAGCCGGCAAGCCAAATCAAGACACGAAAAACATACCATTCATGGCGGCTCGGCTGTCACATCCGTACGGCAGACGGCCTTTATTTGGCTTACCGGCTTCATGTCCTCACATTGTTATGTGCTTCATAAAGTTAACAGGGCAACAGCGGTTTTTTGTATTGAAATAATTTTTGATCACTACAAAAATAACCCGTGGATTTTTCTTCCATCGTCACCAGGTTATTGATCGTTCTCTTTATTCCATTTTTAGTGGATAAATGTGACACACATCTACTTTTGTATTCGTTTATATAAGTGTTACTCAAGATTTCCCGCAAATTGCCGAAATACTGACTGAACACTGCAAGTCATTTTTCAATATTCAGATACCAGCTGAATCCAATGAAACCAACCCTATTTAAAAGCCGCAAATCAAAAAAAATAGCAGTGGGGTTGACGGTTTTCCTGATTGCAGTTGTGCTGGTGCCAATGCTGGTTCCCATATCTTCTATCAAGCCGGAAATTGAATCACAGCTCAGCAAGGCGCTGGGCCGTACTGTCCATGTCGGCAGGTTGACTTTTAGCATGTTCCCCACCCCACGGATTGTAGCGCGGCAAGTCAGTATTCGTCGCAATAAAAAGCAAGGTATTAGTGCAGGTCGTATATCCATTGTTCCCGGGCTGGGAAAATTATTATTCGGGGAACTGGTAATCAGGCGCATAGACCTGCGCAATCTGGAGATCGACCGTGGCTTTCTTGTATCGTGGATAGATGACATGCGGGCCAGTTCGAGTGGTGAAGCAGAGACAGCTGTTATTGTCCAGAGAGTGACCGGCAAGTCGATAACGATTAAATGGGACAAGGACATTATTCTGGGGCCATATAAGCTTGACCTGAAACTGGCTAAAACGGGCGATCTGAACACGTTACGGTTATACCGGCACGACAAGGCGGCGATGCTTACGGTATCTGCCAGTGGTGACGCCTATGCCATGCGATTTTCTGCAAAAAAGTGGAGCTTGCAGGCACTGGATGAGGAACTGGTTTTTGACAGGCTGAATATGAGTGGCTCGATCAGGCAGGACAGAGTCAACCTGAGCAAAGTCAGTGCAAAGGTATTTGGTGGCAGTCTTGAAGGTTCAGCCGGATTTTCATGGAAGGACAGTTTTCGGATACTGGGAAAATTACAAGTCAGTAATATGAAGAGTGGCCCTGTTATGAGGGTCTTTGGTTACCCTGTCCTTGATGGGAAATACAGTGGAGAGGTCAGGTTGAATTTCTCCGGGGCATCGGCAGACAGGCTACTGGACCACCCTGTTGTTGAAGGCAGTGTGCAGTTGGTGAATGGTACGATTTATTACCCGGCCGGAAAGAAAAAAATTCTTGATTTTGACAAGATTAATTTTACCGGTCGGCTGAATGGGCCGCATCTGGTAATCAAGTCATTGAAATCACGTTCATACTCAGGGACATTATCTGCATCCGGTGAAATGGACTGGAAAACCGGCTGGCGTATTGCCGGCAAGCTTTCTACTAAAGGTATCAACATAGAGGCGTTACTGGATGACTTGACAGGCGAGAAATATATCAGTGGTAAATTAACTGCCAGGACTTCAATAAAGTTACGGTCCCGTAAGGCGAGCCATTTACTGGATCATCCATACCTTGAAGGCAAAGTACATTTTGTAAATGGTGCTGTATTCAGGCCAGGTAAAAATAAAAAAATATTAAAATTTAAAAGTTTGAAAGTCCGTGGCAGGCTGGCGAGCAGCAAATTTAAACTCAAATCCCTGTATGCCCGGGCCTATGGTGGAAAGATAAAGGCGCGGGGTGATATCAGTTGGAAATCAGGTTGGGCAATAAATGTAAAACTGGATGGCAAAAAGGTGAACACAGGCCCCATGCTGGGTGATTTGCTGGGCCGTAAATCCATTACGGGTAAATTCACGGGCTATGCAAACGTAAGATTGAGTTCGAGAAAAGCAGTGTCCTTAATGGCCAATCCGGATTTGAACGGGGAGTTCCATTTTTCCAATGGTATTATTTATAAGGCTGACCTGGAAAAAGCCACAACAAATTTTTCGAAGGATGGTGTCAGCGGTGGGCAGACCCCGTTCGAGATATTGCAGGGAAAGATTGTTATCAATAACCATAGTATGAAGGTAACAAACCTGGAGATAAAGTCTCCGTCAATGGAGGCGCGGGGTGATGTGAATGTTAATCCTCAAAAACAGCTTGATGGTGTTATCGAGGTTGGGGTGCGCAGGACAGCAACACTGGTCAGCATTCCCATCCAGGTGGCAGGAACGCTTGATGAGCCCAGCCTGCGTCCGACCAACGGGGCATTGGTCGGAGGTGCTGTCGGAACCAGTATACTGGGGCCGGGCCTGGGTACAGTCGTCGGCATCAAGGTCAGTAATTTTTTTCGCAAACTGGGCAACCGGTTCAAGGACAATGGCAACAACGTGGACTGGGATGACGATGACGAAGAGGACTGATGTGCAGGCAGTACTCTCGTGCCCCCAAAGCAGATCAGGAAGCCATCTATTCCCGGACAGAATCCCGATTACCTGACATTGAATGCGTTTGTCATGCCGGCAATATAATGTGTGTGAATACAGGGACAGCGGCACTGACGGTGTATTTTTTCAGGTACAGGGTATACGTAACCAGGATGCCGGTCAGTACTAATATAATCAGGATATTGAAATACTTTTTTTTGATATTTTTCATGATACACCTCATTTTGTTTGTCTGTGTTACGTTTATGAGAATATCCCTGTACCGGGAGAAAAGATGTTAGGTATTTCATGGCCTTCCTGTGAATTAAATCACAGTGTCTCAAATACCATTCATTGTGGACATTTTTCATCTTCATCAAGGGTAGCCGGGCGTGGTTTCACTCCGGCAACCGGTTGGAGAAAGTGGTTGATGCAGGGCGGGGAATGCAGGGAAGAAATAATAGCATTCTATGCTAATTACTTGATTTAAATAGACTTATCATGCCGGTTTGTTCGCGGTTTGATATGTAAACGGTTCGCTGTCATTATTGGCCGTTCGAGAAGGTAATACTAATAAGAATAAACTGAAAATAAATCCATAACCCGTGTGCAAGCAGGGAGACATACGATGAAAATTTTTCAATGCGCTAGATTATTAAAACTGCTTTTATTCACTTCATTATTATTCGGTCAGATGCAGATGGCCTCGGCTGAATTACTGCTGACGGCCCCCCCGCGAGAGAAGGCCAATGCAGGCATGAAGCTCTATGGCCCCCTGGCCGAACGGCTGACCAAGATACTCAATGAAAAGGTGACCTATGTACACCCGGCCAACTGGCTCGCTTATCAACGTGATATGCGTAATGACAAATATGATATTATTTTCGATGGTCCGCACTTTATTGCATGGCGAACAAAAAATCGTAAGCATAAGCCAATTCTGAAATTACCAGGTACGCTGGAATTTATTATTGTAGGCCATGCCGGTAACAGCAAGATAAATAAATTATCAGATTTGTATGGGAAAAAGGTCTGCGGTATTCCACCACCCAATCTGGGGACGCTGACGGTTATTGCGGCATTCCCGCACCCGGCACGACAACCGTGGATTATTCCCGTGAGAGGCGGGTTTAAAAAAGTGTACAGGTTCTTTGCCAAAGGCAAGTGTGAGGCGGCTGTTTTCCGCACCACCTTCTACAATAAAAAACTGTCGAGTGAGCAGCGTAAAACAACCAAGGTTTTATACAAGAGTCGACCCCTGCCCAATCAGGGGATCAGTGTTAGCAAAAGAGTAAAACCCTCGGCCAGAAGGAAGATCATCAAGGCCTTGACACAGGGTGACCGAATACCGGCAACCCGGAATATCCTGGCCCGTTTTGGTGGCAAGGCAAAATCTTTTAAAGTGGTATCACCCGGTGATTACAACGGATACCATAAATTTCTTGAAGGCGTCATTTTCGGCTGGTGATATCAGACAGATCCCGGGGGCGTGCCATCCCCGGGATCCCGCTGCGTTTTGTCTTCAGGAAAGGACGATTGTCCAGTGGGAATACCACCGAAATTCCCGGAATACAGGCCGATGGTATCCTGTTATTCACAGAATTAAACCGGATTTTGAACCCTGACAGATTCCATCCGCGTGCTTGCTTTAACAGGATTTACAGGGTACCTAAGTAATTGTAATATTGAATATATTTCAATTGAGTAATATTTCAACAATTTAATAAACCCTGCGCTGGAATGCGACTATGGGGTGGTTATATCCAACATATCCACAGTGTTATCCACAGCTCGTGTGGATAACAGCACACATCATTTAACATCAATTACTTATGAAATAACTACCTGAAACGATAGCAGTGGATTCCTTTGTTTTACCTGTCCGTTTGTGCCGATTATTACCATTAATATCTCATTGTTTTTTGGGAGAATGCCTGTTCATGCCCGAACTTATTGTCTACTGGTTCTCAAAATTGACCTGCCCCGATCAAGACAGACCGGCATAATGCCGATCAGGTGATAGGTGTTATGGAAAAACATGGGGTGGGGAAATGTCTCGTTTAATGGCAATCAAAAACAGCCTGTTGCTGCCTGTGATTATGTTTTCAGTTGTATCCCGGGTATCTGCGCAGGACTACAATGTAATTTTTGAACCCGCCGTTGAGTTACCTGAAATTTCAGTTGGTACGGTCAGTGGCCAGTATCAGAACACAGCAAGCAACAAGAGACTGATTGCAAACCGTTTAAGTTTGACATCAGGAGGGGATACAAGAATAGGTATCTTGCGGTATAGAAGTGAAAAAGGAAGATTGCAGTACGGAATCGGGTACAAAAAATTAATAGGTGCTAGTCCCTTTAATGCTATTATGACGGGAAAGGGGGTAATGTTGGCAACTGAAAGAAAGGATGTATTGTATAATTTTCACGTCAGGAATGAAGAGCCACAAACAGGGTTGAAAACAACCTACATTCAGTTTTCACTGATGAGTCAATGGTAGGATGTTTTCCGGCTTGCGCGCATTATTCATCCGTCTTGAAAAGGTCCTGAGGATCGGCCTGGTCCTGGGCCTGTGTTTTTCATTGTACGCATGTGTCGGAATACCGGACCTGCCCGGACCGATAGGAATACCCGGAGTATAATTTTCAGTTCTTTTTTCGTTCATGCGATAATATTATACGCGTTATCGTCACACACCACACCGCTTTAATCCGGTATCCACACCATTTGTCATCTCACATCTGCAGTGGCTTCCGGCATCGGCATCAAATAATCCACTGCTATATTCCCGGCAAAAAATACCGATCGATGATGTGCTGCAAAATGTTATGCTCGGCATATGCTCGAAATAAAAATTTTATTGCTACTGATTATTGCCAACGGATCCCCGATTGTCGCTCGCAATGCATTCAAGGATTCTTTTTCATTCCCGCTGGATGCAGGGCGGATGTTTATTGATCAACGCCCGATCCTGGGTCATTCAAAAACAGTACGCGGGCTGCTTTTTTCTGTTGTTCTTACAGGGCTTGCCGCTTACCTGGTCGGAATGGAGGCAAGGACGGGGTTTTATATAGCCTTCTTTGCGATGTTGGGCGATCTGTTCTCCAGTTTTATTAAACGTCGATTGAATAAACCTCCCAGCAGTATGGCCCCCGGTCTGGATCAGGTTCCAGAAGCCTTGTTTCCCCTGTTGTATTGTATGAGTGTTTTTAAACTTGAATGGGGCCAGGTGTTTTTGATTATTTTGCTGTTCATAGTGATCGAGTTGTTCCTGTCAAAAATACTTTACATCATTGGAATCAGGAAGCGTCCCTATTAGGCCCATGCATTCTGCCTGTCAGTTTATGTATGGTAATCTCCGGTGGGCAGTTAATCCGCACATCGACAATAGACGTGCCCGCACCGACCGAGGTATAACCGGTCATGTTTTTGTATTTCCAGCTTCCGGACCCCATATAACGCGGGCACTTTGAATCCAGTGTGACAGGGATTTTCCCGGGCAGGCATATTTGCCCTCCATGGGTATGTCCGCACAGGAAGGCGCCATAGCCTGCGTGTGCGGCCTGCTTGTATATCTCCGGTGTGTGAGACAGTAATATTGATGGCGCACCATTCGGGATATCGCTACTTGTTTTATCAATATTATCGACCCGAAAATAGTGTGCATCGTCGACACCCGAAATATAAAAATGCGATTGCCCGGATTTAATGGTGACAGTTTCATTTAATAAAATCCGGATACCCATTGATTCCAGAGCGGGGACCATGCGAATACTGTCGTGATTACCGAGTACCGCATAAACAGGCTTTTTTATCGAATCGACCACAGATCTCATCCCTTCGATTGATTCGGCTATGGACCCAAAGGTTTTTGCACGATAGTCACCCGTCATTACGCATATATCGTATTCCAGACCCGTTACTGTATTATTCATGTTGATCATGGCCTGTCTGTTCATGTCTACATGCAGGTCACTCAGGTGAAGAATTTTATAACCTTCAAACTCGGCAGGCAGATTATTAATAGAGAGTAAATTATTTGATAATGTGTGATGTTGTGAATTTCGCTGGCCCAGATAATATAATCCGGTCATTTTCAGCGTATAGCGTAAAATTGTTGAAAGTGAATACCAGTTTTCAGGGTGGAAGAAATTCAGTCCGAGACCAAATATGTGCTGATCCTTGTCTGACTCTATTCCCAGGCGTCGCCTTGCATGGGTGCGCCCGAGGCGATTTTCCAGCAGGCTTGGGATTTTGTCAGTCATTACCAATAGTATAGAGGAAGAATGAGGAACCGGGGTGATCGGCCAAACAAGCCTGTGTTGACGGGTTCAGCCGGTTTATCAATGTCCTGAATATTTATGAACATCAGCCATGGTCACGCCTGTCACAGACAATCCGGGTCTTTTTTGTTTTTTAGTGATGGTGATTAATTCCGGCGACGGCTTGGCCGTTACTCGTGGTATTTCCATTTCGATATTAAACAGATCAGGTGGCAAAGCCGATGCCCAATGTCTGACGGCACTGGCTTCCTGTTGCCCGCCGGGGTGGCCGGTATAGGCCATTACAGTTACCTTGCCGCCGGCAGAAAGCATCTGCAATGCTGTTTGCACGGCAGCCAGTGTAGTGGCTGCACGGGTTATCCGTGATTTGTTACCACCGGGCAGGTAGCCGAGGTTAAACATTATTGCCTGGACACGGCCTGCCAATTGTTCCGGCAGTAGAGTAGACATGATTTCATGTCCGGCGTGGTAAAGTGAAACCTGTCTATCCATGCCGTGTTCCTGCAGTTGTCTCCAGGTGTGGTCGAGAGCTTCCTTTTGTACATCAAACCCGAAAACCTTCCCCCGCTGGCCAACGGCCCTGGCAAGGAAAAGGGTATCGTGGCCGTTACCTACCGTTGCATCAATTACGGTGTCACTGTTTTTAACAACTTCAAGGATTCTGGAGTGGGCAAGTTTCACCAGTGGCAGGTCAGGCATCTTCCTTCCAGTAACGTTTGATATCAGTTTCCTTGTCGATGGCTGTTTTATCACACAGGTGAGCTGCAAACTGTTCTGCATGATAAGGGATCATCAGTGAACCCCTTGAGCCAAAGCCATTAAAAAATCCCAGCTCCGGGTGATGGGGATGCATGCCAATATACGGCTTTGTGTCCTTCGTGCAAGGCCTGATCCCGGCAAGGTGATGGATGATTTTTATGTTACCCGGGTGTCTTAATAGTGCATGAACGAAATCAAGCAGTTCCTGTTTTGCTTCTTTTGTTGGCAACTCGTCAAGTTCATGCCATTGATAGGTCGCACCTGTTTTAAACAGGCCTTCTGTGGAAGGTAACAGCCATTTGCCTGCATTTATTATTTGTTCAGGCAATTCAGTATCTGTTTGCAGGGCCAGGATTTCACCCTTGGCCGGCTTGAAGGGCAACCACGAAAACCACGGGTTCCCAGTGGCCCTGTACCCTTCACAAAAGATTATTTGTTTGGCCCTGATGTCAAGGGCCGTTACTTGCCCTTTTTCAAAACTGATTTCTTTATAGTCAATCCTGGCATCAATAAAACTATCATTACCCCGAAAAAATTCTGACAGGGTGTCCAGCAAAACGGTGGTATCCACATAGCCGGTCCGGTGTTGCCGGAAGCTCCCCAGTGGATCATGGACGTATGGACTGGTGTTACGGTCGGAATACTCACCCAGGTATGAATCGTATTCTGGATCATTTTTACGTTTCCCCCAAACCAGTTGATCATGGTTTGATCGTATCAGGCGAACCATACCCATATCATGAAAGAAGGTTTTCCCAAACCGCTTCTCGAGTGCATGATAACATTCCCGGGCGACGGGCAGGAATCGGTCTGCATGTTTGAACTTAACCAGACGCTGTCCTGTGACAGGATTAAAGAGACCGGCCGCGACCCTTGAAGCCGACAAGGATTGAGGGTCATCAATGACGGTTACCCGCAGTCCTTTTTGAATTAAATGCCAGGCGAGTAAGCCACCGGCAAGACCGTGGCCCAGAATCAGGACATCCAGATCGGTCTGTGTACTCATGAATAAAATTTTACCTGGAAGGGTTTATTCGAAATTATTTTGCAGGTACTGGATAATTTCTTTTGATTCGTACATCCAGGCATCTTTTCCCTGATTATCGGTAACCTTCAGGCATGGAACCTTGATTTGTCCACCACCCTGCAATAGCTGGTTGCGGTTTTCCATGTTTCTCTGGGCATCCAGGGTTTTTATGTTCAGTGACATGCGTTTGATGGCACGCCGGGTCTTGATGCAGAAGGGACATGTTTTGAACTGATACAGAGTCAGTTTTTGAGTGGCTTCGTCAAGCTGGGTCTGTTCATCTAAAGGACGCTTGATACCTCTCGGTGTTGTCAGCCAGTCGCCAGCCAGCAGTATCGGGCCAAGTATTGCGCGGATTGTTTTGAAAAAAATTCTGATAAGCCATTTCATGTGCGTTATTCCACCACTAAAAAATGTGTGATTATTCCCGTGTTCTATCCATGTGATAATGACGGATTCAGCGCCCCGTGGCGTTTCGTACTGCGCCTTGCCGTGTGCGTTGGCAAGCCGACTGAGCTCGCAGTTATCATATGGATAAAGTACCGGAATATCATAACATTATTTGGCGTTCAGACATATTGGCCAGCGGCCCAGCCGGAAGACCATGCCCACTGGAAGTTATAACCCCCCAGCCAGCCTGTTATATCAACCACTTCACCGATGAAATACAGGCCCGGATTATCCCGGCATTCCATGGTTTTTGATGACAGCGCATCGCAATCCACTCCCCCGAGTGTAACCTCGGCCGTGCGATAACCTTCCGTACCGTTGGGTTTTGTGGTCCACTGTTGTAACTGTTTGGCAACATCATCGAATTGGTTGTGACTGACTTCCTGTAATGGTGTTTCATTCCATTTCCTGCTTATCAGGGTACTTACAAGTCGCCTGGGTAACAATCCGCCCAGGAATGTCTTGAGTTGCATTTGCGCATGTTGCGCCTGTGCGGCCTTTAATTCCGTAACCAGGTCAACATCTGGCAGCAGGTTGATGGTGATGTCTTCACCGGGTTTCCAGTATGATGAAACTTGCAGTATCGCGGGCCCGCTCAGGCCCCGATGTGTAAACAGTATGTTTTCACGAAAGTCCTGTGACGGGCAACTGACGATGCTGTCAACAGCAATACCTGACAGGGGAGAGAAGTATGCCAGTTCTTTTTTGTTGAGCGTGAGTGGAACCAGCCCGGCCGAGACAGGCCATACCTTGATGCCAAATTGTTCAGCAATTTTGTAGCCGTACGGACTGGCCCCCGTCGCAGGAATGGAAAGCCCGCCTGTGGCAACCACCAGTGATGTGGACTGGAAATCACCCTGGCTGGTTTTTATACTGAAATGCCGTCCGGGGCCATGGGAGACATTTTCAATATCTGTACCCAGTAAAATATTAATATTTGACTGTTTACATTCATTCAATAGCATATTCAGGATATCCCGGGCGCTGTTGTCACAGAATAATTGCCCATGTGATCGTTCGTGGAAAGGGATGTTGTGCCGTTGTACCAGAGTGATAAAATCCCGCTGGTTGAAATTGTTTAATGCAGATTTACAAAAATGTGGATTATGAGAGATATAGTGTTCAGGCTGGATATCAAGGTTGGTAAAATTACAACGGCCACCCCCCGACATAAGGATTTTCTTCCCGGCCTGATTGGCATGGTCAAGCACGACTACCTTGCGCCCGCGCCTGCCTGCCTCGATAGCGCACATCAGGCCCGAGGCACTGGCCCCTATAATAATCACGTCCTGTTTTTTCAATGACCGGCCTGTGTTAAACAATAACTACAATCTATAATAACCTGTAAAGATATCCCCAAACCAGACGCTATTGATGATATCGGCATATTAAACAGGAATAGTCAGGGGTTTCAAGTGATTGGAGAACTGGATCAAATCGCTTTATTCAAGGATTTACCATACGACTGTCTCGATGACATCTCGAAGTTTTGTGCGAGGGTTCATTTTGAGGCAGGTGAATTTTTGATCACGGAAGGGGATTCTGAAAACCCTGATTTATTCATATTGTGTGATGGTTCTGTCGAGATTGTTTCCAATAATTCTGATTGCATCAGTAATGAAATTGTTTTATCCAAGGAACAAAAAGATATTTTTGGTGAGATCAGCTGGTTGACAAATGCGAACCGCACGGCCAGTGTCCGATGTCATGATCAGGTTGATGCCATCCGCATTGATGGCAGGGCGTTGATGGGTTATCTGGAAGAAAGGCCTGAAGCGGGGTTTATCATTACACGAAAGGTGGCAAACCTGTTATCACAACGTATGGAAGAGACGGACAAGTTATTAAAACAGGTTCTATGGAACAGGCATATCTAGTGATGTACTAAATTAAAGGTAAGTCCCTCAGGGAAGCCCGTCTTCCATAATGACATCGAGACAATGTGTTAACATGTGCACATTGTTTTTTACGTAAGAGCCCCAATGAGCCCTGGCGAAGTAATCATCCTGTTGTGCTTTCTGGCCATCATCTGGTACTGGCTGGATGGCATGAGTGCCAAGGAGTTGGCACGCAAGGGCGGGCTGGACGCGTGCAATAACGTCGAGGTTCACTTTCTTGATGAATCCGTTGTACTCAACAAGCTCAGGTTAAAGCGCGATGGTGATGGTCGTGTATTCTTCAATCGCCACTACCAGTTTGAGTTCACCAGTGACGGGAGTTGTCGTTATCGTGGAGATATTGTTCTGCTTGGTAAAAAGGTTATGCAGGTTACCCTGGAGCCCCACCGTTTTACCATACACTAAAATTCCTCAGAGCTGTATTCCACGCCGGATTTTGCCCCCTCACGACAAGAGACCCCGCATCATCTGGTATCCCGTTGAAGGGATAGTGAGTCGTCATGAAAACCACTGCTGATTTTACAATAAATAAAAGTCTGTTAACCAACCTGATTGCAGTCGGGTTTATTGTGTTCAGCTATTTCACAGTTACCTTTTCATTGCAGTTCTTTGACGTTGGTCTGTTTGCCTTGTCTGGAGCATTAACCAACTGGCTGGCCGTCTATATGTTGTTTGAACGTATTCCATTATTGTACGGATCCGGTGTTATTCCAAACCAGTTTGAGCAATTCAAGTCGGCCATAAAAACAATGATGATGGAGCAGTTTTTTACCAGGGAAAATCTCGGGCGTCTGATCGAGGCCGAAGAGGATTCAGCCAGTAACCTGATTGATCTTGAGTCTGTGCTGGATGAAATAGATTATGATCGCGTTTTTCAACGTCTGCTCGATGCCATCATGGAATCATCATTTGGCAGTATGCTGGGTATGTTCGGCGGTAGCAGGGCACTGGAGCCCTTGAGAGAGCCATTTGCGAAAAAAATCAGGGGCTCACTCAGTGAAATGGTGAACTCTGAATCGTTTCATCAAAAACTTTCCTCCAGTTTGAATACATCGGCCCTGGGTGAAGATATGCTGGAGCATATTGAACAGATGGTCGATTATCGCCTGGATGAGTTGACCCCGGAAATGGTGAAGGAAATCGTCCAGAAGATGATCCAGCAACATCTGGGCTGGCTGGTGGTCTGGGGTGGTGTGTTTGGTGGATTGATCGGATTGCTGGTGAGTTTGTTACAGGATGCATGAAAAGTATTTATTGTAATTGAACGACATTATTGATTATTTTTTTGGGGGCAGCCGACACAAGAAAATTCCTGTCTTTGTGCCCTCTATGCCGGATCATCAACAGGCGTAATTTCAGTCAAAATTCTTCCTGCGTAAATCTTTTTTGCGACCATGTTTTGTCTTGCTGTCCAGACGCTTCTTTTGAGAGCCACGGGTGGGTCTGGTTGCCTTGCGTTTTTTTGCCACCACCCCCACGCTTCTGATCAGTTCCTTGAGCCGGTTAAGCGCATCGGCCCTGTTTTTTTCCTGGTTACGGTGTTGTTGCGCCTTGATAACGATAATGCCTTGATTATTGAGGCGTTGATCCTTTAACAGCAGTAATCGTTGTTTGTAAAATTCAGGCAGGCTGGAGGCATTGATATCAAAGCGCAGGTGAACTGCGCTGGATACCTTGTTGACATTCTGGCCACCCGCACCCTGCGCGCGTATCGCGGATAGCTCTATTTCATGATCCGCTAGCCGGATCTTGTTTGAGATGACCAGCATGGTGTTTCAGGAAAATGTTGTGTCTGGATTATCCATAAAGACAGATATAGGATGACTCAACCTCGACCGAGACATCAAATGAGCTGTTTTCCGGAACCTTGAATGACCTGCCGGCACAAAATTGCCCGGTTTTACCATCTGCAAGTCTTATTGTCAGCGCACCACTGATGACGGTGACCTGTTCCTGGTCGGCTGTATTAAATACATATTCACCCGGCGCCATGACGCCGATGGTTGCAGGCAGGGTTTCTGTCTGGAAGGCAATGGATTTTACCTTTCCGTCAAAATATTCATTGGTTTTAAACATACAGCTTTTCTCGTGGGCTTCGAAACCGGTATAGTATCAAATAACTGTCGTGATTTATTTAAAAATGGCAGCCAGGACAAGTCATATGATTATATTGAAAATCACTGTTGTCCCGTTAACCCATGACGAATGCATCTGAAATGTAAGTGGCAAGTGCGTTTCGGGCTAACTTTCAATCCGGACATGAAACCGGCAAGCCTGATCAAGACACGCAAAACAGGCCGTCCGTGGCGGCTCGTCTGCCGCACGGATGCGGCAGACGGTCTTGATCAGGCTTACCGGTTCCATGTCTTCACATTGATATGTGCTTCATAAAGTTAACGGGCCATTAGCAATGGTTGAAAATTATTTTCATAAATTATAATTTTCTTATAAATAAACCATGGATTGTATGTCAGAATATTTTAAAAAATCCGTTTATTTTCTTTTGAACATGAGGACATAAATAATATTTGTGCTATAGTTTTGCGTGAATGCATGTCATTCAAGTCTTGTCAGATTTATCCTTTCACAGGTTTTTGCTGTCAGTTGCCTTGTTTGTTATGCAAATGGGGGTGTTTTTTTTAATTATTAATAAGGTATTTTTCTATGGCAACTGGTACAGTCAAGTGGTTTAACGAATCCAAGGGTTTTGGTTTTATTGCTCCGTCAGATGGAAGTGCAGATGTGTTCGTTCATTTTTCTGCAATCAGCAGTGAAGGCTTTCGCACATTAGCCGAAGGTCAGAGTGTGACATATGAAGTTGAAGATGGCCCAAAAGGTCCACAGGCAAAAGCTGTGGTACCGAACTAGTCGATATTACAGAGGGTAACGAAAAAAGCCGCATTTGTTTGCGGCTTTTTTTATGTGTCACAATCTTCCCTCCCGGCCAATGATTCCGGTCAGACCTGGTGGTCTATCCAGCCGATGATTCGAGGTAGAAGGCATGATTTGAAATTTTAAATATATCAAGATGTTAGTCCTGCTGATTTTATATACCTTTTCAGCGAGTATCCTTGCGGGAGATTCAAGTGCATGATTTTAAAGTGGGGCACTTGTTAAGATAATGCTAATATATAAAAACAACATGTTTCGGGCATTTATCCTGTAAACACCATATTTTCATACTAAAATCATTATCTGCAAACCTGTTACAGGCGCTATTTCATGGTGTTTTGCCTTCTGGTATATCGCTTCTATCATAAGTATATCGAGCAGACAAGGTCTCCGGGGTCATTTTATACACAGTTAATATCAAGAATTCATCAATATCGCCAAATACCCGTTTTAAGATGTTTCGCACTTTAAATATAATATAACATACTGATTATTAATGACTATTACAATCGTGTAATAATTAGGCAATCTAACAGATCTGCTGAGATAATGCGGGTTTGCGGCTACTATAACCAATCTATCCACAAACTTATCCACAGGAAATGTGGACAACTCATCACATTAACGGAACACCGAGAGTTATAAAAAGCCATATTCTGAGTAAAAAATATACAATCAGTCCATAATGAATAACTTAAATTGCCTGAAAAGGGTTATTTTTAGCAACTTAGTTGTATAAAATCATAAAGTGAAGTTACATGAAAAAGATGGAACATATTAATTAGTATAGGGTTTTGCCCTAGGTCGTGGCCATTGCCCACAACTCCCGGCAGTGAGCATGAGTTGTATATTTTGTATTCAGGCCATGTACACGCCGTTTTTTTGGCAGCCCGGGATCAAATCAGATGGTAACTATGACCCTGACGGCATCCAGTCTCAGGTTAGTGGCCGCGAGAATACGAACCGTATTGGCCAGCCGGTCTTCAAAAAACCGCACTTCCTCGTCACGTACATTCGGATTGATTTTTTGCAATGCCTTTAGTCGATTGACTTCTTTTTCCAGGTTACCGATTATCTTTTGATGAATGGCATAAACCTTTTCCGGCGATTGTGATCGGGCCATTTTTTCACTGTTAGTAACCATGTTCTTCAATACGGCCGAATACCCGCCAACGATCTTGTTGGCAGTTTCAGTGTTTACCTTCTCGCGGTTAAGGTGGATGGCCTGATGACCAATCCCTGATTCGTGGTCATTCCCCTGCTGGTCAATAAGTGTACGGATCATGACGGGAGGCAGGCTGTGGCCTGCTTGACTACCATCGTCCTGGCTGGTCTCTGTAGTAAACAGGCATTCCAGCAGTAAGGTGCCGGGCCTGAAGTCACTGTTTTTCAGCGCCGTGACGGCAGTATTCCCCAGTTCACTACTCAGCACCAGGTCGATTGCACCCGTCAGCAAGGGGTGTTCCCATGTAATGAAGTGGATATCCTCATTACTTAAAGCGGTATCCCTGTCGCATGTCACGGTCATTCCTTCTTCATGCAGCCCGGGGAAGCCGCCTGTCTGCATATGATCACCAGGGCGGGCGATATAGCAGTTTTCGCTATGGTCTTCGAAATCCACACCAAAGCAGTCAAAACAATTCTCAAGGTATTCAAGCAGGCTAGGGTCATTATCTTCCTGTTGTGCCCTGTTCTTTATTGATTCGGCTATCAGCGGGCGGCAGGAATTGTATTCCAGCAGTTGGTCTCGTCCACGTTGCAGGGATTCAGTCAATTCAAGGTTGAGTTGTCGGGTTGTGGTGATGAGTGCAGAGCTGTCCTCAATTCCTTCATCTATCTGGTGGAGTGCGTCAACCAGCGTTTCCTGAACCCGCATAAAAATGATGTGCCCGGCAGGGCAGGTCTGTTCGAATGCATTCAGCCCTTCATGATACCAGTGGTAGAGAATATCCTGTGCACTGTTTTCCAGGTAGGGTACATGGATCTGTATGGTGTCGGTTTGTCCAATGCGGTCGAGGCGGCCGATGCGTTGTTCCAGCAAGTCGGGATTAAGCGGCAGGTCGAACAGGATAAGGTGGTGTGAAAATTGAAAATTCCGGCCCTCACTACCAATTTCAGAGCATATCAGAACCTGGCTGCCATATTCCCTGTCAGCAAAAAATGCAGCGGCCCTGTCCCTTTCCACGATACTCAGCCCCTCGTGAAATGATGCAGCATGGATGCCTGCCCGGATCCTTAACAAATCAACAAGCTCAATGGCAGTACCTGCATCGGCGGTTATGACGAGAACCTTATCGGCTTTTAGCTTCTGTAGTGTTTTAATTAACCAGCCAATCCTGGGGTCAACATCGGACCAGGGTTGTGCGGATGATCCGGGCAAGGACTGGTAAAGCAATTCCGGGCAAAGCAGCTGTTGCGGTGCGGTAATGCCGGTTGTCTGAAACGCAGCCAGGCAATCGGCATACTGCCCGGGTAGTGGTAACGGGTAGCCGCAGACCTTACGTTCCGGGAACCCCTGAATGGCAGAGCGTGTGTTGCGAAATAACACCCTGCCGGTGCCGTGTCTGTCCAGCAGGTGTTCAACCAGTCCTCGTTGGGCCTGCTCTTTTTCCCGGCCGGTTGATGCCGGGTTTTGTAGTGTCTTAAGGAGTGCCATGTTGTCTCCTTCCTGCACTGTTTCCTGGATGATATTGTATGAATCTGTATCCAGTTCCTCACCATTGAGTAACGAGGTCACGGCCTTTGCAATTGGCCCATAGTTTTTTTCTTCATCAAGGAAGGTATCAAGGTCAGGAAAGCGGTCGGCATCAAGTAAACGAAGGCGGGCGAAGTGACTTTCCCTGCCAAGCTGTTCCGGTGTTGCTGTCAGGAGTAATACGCCCTTTATCTGTGTTGCCAGCTGCTCAATCATGGTGTACTCAATGCTCGGCTGATCGGGCGACCACTGCAGGTGATGGGCCTCATCGACAACCAGCATGTCCCATTCACCGGCCAGCGCCTGTTGAAATCGATGGCCGTGAGTGGTCAGAAATTCAAGTGTGCAGAGGGCAAGCTGCCCGGAATGGAAGGGATTCTCCAGTGCGGTACTTTCCTCAACTGCAAGGCAGCGATCTTCATCGAAAATACTGAAAAACAGGTTGAATCGTCTTAGCATTTCAACCAGCCATTGATGCAACAGGGTTTCCGGTACAATAATCAGGACACGCGATGCGCGCTCGGTGATTAATTGTTGATGAAGAATCATGCCGGCTTCAATTGTCTTACCGAGCCCGACTTCATCGGCCAGTAAAACCCGGGGTGCATAGCGGTTGGCAACTTCATGCGCTATGTATAACTGGTGTGGTATCAGGCTGGTCCGGCCCCCGGCCAGCCCCCTTAGTGCCGAGTGGGATGTGCGGGACTGATGAAAGCGTGTCTGGTAACGGAGCTCAAACCATTTATCCCTGTCTATCTGGCCGGTAAAAAGTCTTTCGGTTGGCTTGTTCAGCTGAATAAAGTTATCCAGATCACTTTCTTCCAGGCTGGCATCGCTACCATCCTCACGATAGCCCCGGTAAGTTAACAGCCCGTTTTTCTCGTCGACTGAACTGACTGACAGTGCCCAGCCTTCGTGGCTCTTGATTTTATCGCCACAAACAAATGAAACCCTGGACAGGGGGGCGGTTTGTTTGGCATATGTGCGCATCTCGCCGGTGGCAAGAAAAACCATATCAATTGTACGAAAATCGACAGATACAATGGTACCCAATCCCATTTGCAGCTCGGCACTGCTGATCCATCGTTGACCCGGTATAAACTCAGCCACATTAGCTTCCCGTTGTTTATCTCAAGGGGCGCAATGGTACAGGATTTGCCGACATACTTGGAGCCATTTAAGTGAATAATTTTGCACTGAATATTAATCACTATTGTCAGGCCGTGTATGCCGCCTGGCCTATTGGTGGTTGATACTTGATGCCTGACGCAAATGAGGCTGTTTCAGGTATCTTTCGCTGTCCATTTCCACCAATCGGCTTACCGTGCGTTTAAATGCCATTGAAAGTAATCTTCCCCGGTAGAGATTGCCAGGTAAATCATGGGCAGTGAATATACATTTTACGTTGTGGTCATACAAGGCATCGATAAGGTGAATAAAACGTTTGGCGATGTTATCGTCCTCTTCATTCATTTTCCGTATGCTACTGACCAGAACCGTATGGAATCGCTCGGCAATGGCAATATAGTCGCTGTCAGACCTGGGGGTGTTACATAACTCGTCAAAATCAAACCAGACGATATCATCTGCGAGGGCTCGGTAGTTAATGGGCCTGTTATTTATCTCGATTGCCCTGTTATGCTTGGCAGGGCAGGGTATGGCCCTGGTCAGGTATTGACAGAGAATCTCGTCACCTGCATCATCACTTGCTATATGGTAGATACCGGATTTCTCCAGCGCATGAAAACGATAGTCCATGCCGTCTCCCAGAGAGACTTCATCGTTATTGTCTTTCAGGAGTTTGATTGTTTCAAGAAACAGTTCACGTTGCAGGCCCTTTTCGTAAAGCCTGCTGATTTCAATATTTGATGTGGCAACCAGTGTAATATTCTGCTCATATAATGCCTTGAGTAATGCCGTCATGATCATGGCGTCACCAATATCGTGAACATGAAATTCATCCAGGCACAGCAAACGAAACCTCTTGCCCAGATCGTGGGCGATGATATTCAGTGGATTGGATCTCCCCTGGAGTTTTTGCAGCCTGATATGAATATCACGCATGAATGTGTGAAAGTGGGTGCGATATTTTTCCTTGAAAGGTACGCATGAATAAAATGAATCTACAATCCAGGTTTTGCCACGGCCAGTGCCACCCCATAGATATAAACCTCTTATATATTTTTTTCCGGTTAAAATTTGATGAAGAAATCCCCGGTTGTTTTCATTTTCCACGAGGTCCTCAAATAATCGTTGCGTATGCCTGACAGTTTCATGTTGGGCTTCATCTGTTTGGTATTCGTATTTACTCAGCATGGTGCCGTATAGTTCAACAGGTGTCATGCGCAGTTTCCCTGACATTAAGAATGATATTGTTTTATATTGTCACATGATCAAGTATAAGTATTCTATTCATTTATTCCATGGTATGTGGCATCTGTTTTTTTGCGTGGGAAGCAACCCCTGTGGACGGGGCTGTAAAAAATAATCAGTCCGGGTCACTGCTAATGTCCCGTTAACCCATAACGAATATAGTTGGAAATGTAAGCGGCAAGTGCGTTTTGGACTAAATTGATCAATCCGGACATGAAACCGGCAAGCCTGATCAAGACACGCAAAACATGTCGTCCATGGCGGCTCGGCTGCCGCGTCCATGCGGCAGATGTTCTTGATCAGGCTTACCTATTCCATGTTCTCACAATGTTATGTGCTTCATAAAGTTAACGGGACAACAGTGAGTCCGGGTAATTGTATTATGAAGGGAAGCAATCCCCAGGAAACCTCTGATTAATTCATGAACTTGCATCTTGCACTCAGAAAATCCAGCTTCTACGTTGTGAATCTTCGCAATAGCTTGCTATTACGCGCGATTCGACGCCTTGAATCTGTATTTTCCGAGCACAATCTGCTTCGTCCAGAATTAATCAGAGATCCCCTAAAAAGTAAGGCTTATCACAGGTGTATAGCTGCTTTCTGCCCCGGTAACATTATAAGAGGTTACAGAGAAGTAATGCGTGCCTGCAGAAAGGTTTAAAACAACATGGCTGGTGGCATAATTATCTTTAATATCGGAAATCATGACCAGATTAGTTGCAGACGTACCGTGGTAAACCCTGAAGCCGGATAGTTCACTGATGGGTAAAAAGCTGCCATCTTTATAGGTATTAGGCGCAACCCAGCTTATTTTTACCTTGAAGGTAGTCTGAGCGGCAGAGACAGCGATACTAAAGGCATTCATACTTTTATTGCTGGCGTTGTCAGATACAGTAATGATGATATTACTATAATTACCGGCATCGGAATTTGCAGGGGTGCCGCTTAATGTTCCTGTGGAGGTATTGAATTGTGCCCAGGCAGGTTTGTTGGTAATGGTAAACGACAGGGTATCTCCATCACTGTCACTTGCAGTCGGGGTGAAGCTGTAATTATTTCCTGCAGTAACACTGGTAGCGGGGCTACCGCTGATGACGGGAGCCCTGTTAGTGTTGGATACGGTAATTGAAAATACTGGCAGCGCCGCGGTTATGGCCCCATCCGACACACTTATTTTAATGCCCCCATATGTGCCTGCCGTACTAAACCCCGGGGTTCCCGTTAATTGACCCGTACTGTTATTAAAGCTGGCCCAGGAAGGCTTGTTGATAATGGAAAAAACGAGCGTGTCACCATCCGGGTCGGTTGCCCCGGCTAAGAAACTATATGCCGATCCTTCGGCAATCTGTGTAACGGGTGTACCACTTATTGCCGGGGATCTGTTTTGGCTGGTACCGGTTACGGTGATTGAAAATACTGGCAGCGCAACGGTGATGGTTCCGTCCGATACGCTTATTTTAATGCTTCCATATGTGCCTGCCGTATTAGGCCCCGGGGTTCCCGTTAATTGACCCGTGCTGCTATTAAAGCTGGCCCAGGAAGGTTTGTTGGCAATGGAAAAACCGAGCGTGTCACCATCCGGATCAGTTGCCCCGGGCAAAAAATTATATACCGATCCTTCGGCAACCTGAGTAATTGGCGTGCCGTTGATGACTGGTGCCCGGTCAGTGTTGGCAACAGTGATTAAAAATACCGGCAGTACTGCGGTGATGGTTCCGTCTGACACACTTATTTTAATGCTTCCATATGTGCCTGCCGTATTAAACCCCGGGGTTCCCGTTAATTGCCCCGTACTGCGATTAAAGCTGGCCCAGGAAGGTTTGCTGGCAATGGAAAAAACGAGCGTATCACCATCCGGATCGGTTGCCCCGGGTAAGAAACTATATGCCGATCCTTCGGCAATCTGTGTAACGGGTGTACCACTTATTGCCGGGGATCTGTTTTGGCTGGGGTTGGCAGCCTGATTATTAAAGGTAGTCAGGGTGCTGGTGGATGCGTTTTTTACAAGAGCAAGCGTATTGTCCAGTGCTGTCTCGTCCATGTTTGTAATATTCCCGGGAAGGGTGTTGGGTGATATTGCCTGGATTATTGATTTCAGGCTGACCAGTGCAGCGTCAGGGCCAATGGCATTGGCGGCATCGATGATTTTTATTGCCTGCGCAATCATGGCAGGGTTGGCGCCGATATCGCTTGTCGTTAAAGTACTATTAGGTTTTGTGGCCAATATAGCCGCATCAAGCTTTTGCCTTGCATCAGTGCCATTTACCTCCAATCGATTATTGAGTGATTCGATAATGACATAAAGGGATGCAATATTGGCAAATGCAGCAATACGATTGTCTGCACCCGATGAACCACTGCCGTCAATCCTGCCATCGGTCAGGTCAGCCGCAAGCATACTTACGATATCATCACCATTTACATTGCCGCCAACACTATTGGCCATGTCACGGGTGCGTCTAATCATCTCAGCCAGGACCTCACTGGATTTGACCAGGTGGGCAACGTTATTGTCAGTAATGGCAGTATTGATAGGATCAGGAACAATGGATCGGTCAAGTCCAAAATTTAGCGTATTGAGGACACGCGATTTAGCAAGATTGATATTGGCCTCATTTATGCCACCCATTTTCCCCGAAATTTTATACACCATAGTTGAGTATGGATTGATATTGATTATAGTTTCAGACTTTTTAAGTGTTGTTGAATATAATTTAAAATCCGGTTGTGTATTTGATACCAGGTCTGTGCCACCAGATGCCGTGATGGTAATCGGGTACAGATTGCTGTCATTCGGGATTGAAATACTGTATTTGGCGTTTGAGTCGCTGAGCTGTGATGCAATAACATTTCCCGTCCTGTCCAGTATTGTTATGTTTGCCTGAACTATGGGCCCGTCACCAACGCTTCCTGATATAACAATATTGTTATTGACAGGATTCGTTTCACCACCGCCACCACCGCCACATGCAGTGAATACGATGCTTAAAAAAAGAATACCCGGAATATTGTATAACTTGCTCATTATCCATTACCATTTGTTTACCCAGCTGACCAATCGTAGTGGTTTTAACTGAAGGGTATTCATCGATTGGTTCACAATTGTTATAGAATTTAATGAACGTTACTTTTTTAATGACAAGCTGTGATCTGTATCTCAGGCGTTTTTGTATGGTTGTTAAATGCAGGTGGGAAAATGTTATGGTGTTAATGGGTGTGAGGGAAAAATAATTAAACAAACAAACCAATAAATAGTTTAATATGTAAGGCGGAAAAGACTGATTACCGTAATAATAATCAGTATTTTTTTGGTTATAACACTCCACTGTTTCAGGTTTGTGTCGATATGAAAGCAAATGAATTAAGAAAAGGCATGGTTATACTTGTCGATGGCCGCAATATACTGATCAAGGGTTTGCAGGTGCAGTCGCCATCCTCACGTAGTGGAAGTACTTTATATAAAACCAAAGGACAGGATGTAGTTACAAGACAGAAATTTGAACACAGTTTCAAGGGTGATGAAGTGATTGTGCCCGTTGAAATGGAAAGACGCGACGTGCAGATGCTGTTTCACGATGCAGTGGGTTACACGTTTATGGATACCGGGACATATGAGCAATATACGGTGCCTGCAGATGCATTGACTGACGAGACACCATATCTGTTTGACAGTATAGAAGGTGTACGTGCATTGATAGCAGATGGCGTGGTACTGGGGATTGAGTTACCGGGAACTGTATCACTTCAGATCGTTGAATGCGCGCCGGGTATGAAGGCGGCATCGGCTTCGGCAAGAAACAAACCGGCCACGCTGGGTACAGGTCTGGTGGTACAGGTGCCCGAGTACCTGACGCCGGGTGAAGTTATCAAGGTCAATACGGATACGGGTGAATTTATTTCACGTGCATAAATTACAATATGGCCAGTTTACATCCCCAATTGGAACAGGACTGTATACAGATAGGAAATTTTCCATTGTGTCGGCTTTTGCTGGTGCGCGATTCCAATTACCCCTGGTTTATACTGGTTCCGGATTGTGAAAAAGTTACCGAATTATACCAGTTATCAAGTGATGATCAAACCCGGCTTATGCATGAGTCATGTTATCTGTCCGAGGAACTTGCCAGAAATTTTAATGCCGACAAAATGAATGTAGCCGCGATCGGCAACCTTGTTCCACAA
>VAOU01100976.1_pt1 | contig 39247 bp, 43 predicted proteins | sample 3393871 | NCBI WGS metagenome assembly VAOU01 (sample SAMN08290440, study PRJNA428436) | hydrothermal vent metagenome | isolation source: Deep-sea hydrothermal vent chimney | place: Atlantic Ocean: South-mid Altantic Ridge | depth 1820 m m
CGTGATGAGCCGGGACGCCGCGACCAACGCGATGAAGGCGATCGCGGCGCCGGAAGAGCCTCCGCCAATCATCAATGCAGCTTCGCCCCAGCATCAGCCACAATCATCCGCGCCGGCAGCGCCGGCAGCGCCGGCAGCGCCGGCGGAACCCGCGTACCCCACATTTCGAACACCGGCGGTTCCCCCGTCGTCCACGGTCAGGCAGAACCTCATGCGCAGTGAAAGAGGGTCGTAATGTCCACACTGAGAGTCGTCACGCGGCTGACCGCGAGCCTTGGATCCGAAGAGGTTCGCGCTGAATCCGATCAGGGATTTGGCCTGGCAAGCAACGTGAAACACGATGTCCAGAAGGTTCTCTTGGCCGCCGCTGCCGACGGAACTGTTGTTTTCTGGGCTTCGACGGATGGGCCAGCGACTTTCGACGCCCTGGCGATCATTGTCGATCCAGATGAGCAGTATTTGACCGAGAAGCTCTTGTCTCTCAAAATGACCATCGACGGCGTCGACGTTGGCCTCACACTCACCAGCCGCACCATCTTCCTGCTTGGTGATTCGGTCGCCGGTTCGGGCGTCGATCCGGAACAGAATCTCAACGGCGCCATCACAGCCATCGCTCTTCGCAACGAAGACCTGGCGGACCCGATCACCGCTCGCGTGATTGTTCTGGGATGACCAATGCCACACGTTTCGACTCACAAGCGTCCACTCCGCCCGACGATGGGTCAGGGGATCATCACTCCAGACGAGGCAAATCGTCGAGCTTTTCTCTCGCGCCTCAAGTTTGCAGACACCTACGAAGGCAGAGCGCCAGCGGGGTCTGACGAGGGAGAGAAGCAACACGCCGCCGCCCAGAAGATCTTGATGATGCGGGCGCAAGGCATCATGGACCAATCGCAGGCGGCTGCAGAAGGAGCCCCCCAAGACGGCGAGACCCCGGAAAACCAGCCAAAAGCTGCCCCGCCGCCCCGCGAAGAGGATGTTCAGTGGGCCACCAAATACATGGATCAGGTTGAGCAGGAACGCCTCGGCAAACTTCGCAAGATCGAGGGGGAAAGGGCTCGTTCGCTCACGACCGCGATGGACGTGGGCCAGCGGATCGAGGAATACCAGAGCGCCGGCGTCCATCACCGGGACACCGCCCGGGCGATGAATGACGCTGGATGGAACACGAATGCCATTGACCCTGCCTACCTCGACTTCCTGGAAGAGAACATTCAGATCTCGTTCGACAAGGGCGATTTCAAGCAAGCCAACAAGCTGAGATTCGCCAAATGGCAGATGGTCCGCTACGGCGCCAACATCGACCCCAACGGCCCGCAGGTCAACTGGGCCGACCGCTACCTCGATGACGCCATTCGCAAAGACACCAAGGATATGACGATCGCTGGACAGTTCAGCGCCGTGGTCGCCAATGGCATGGTCGATTCGATGCGGATGATCGCCCGGTTCTCCGGCGTTGTGGAAGGCGATCGCCCGGACGACCTCCAGCGGGTGGCCAAGGCGATCTCGGATGAACATCCCGTCATCGGTGGGCTTGGTTTCTTCGTCGGCGCCGCCCTTGATCCGGGCTGGATGCTGACCGGATCCGCCGTCGCCAAACTTGGCGCCAAGGCTCTGGCCGCCGTCGCCAGCGAAACGGCCGTTCGAGCGCGATATGCGCAGACTCTGATAGACATGGGTCGATCGGCGGAAGTGGCGACCGAAGCCGCTGCAAAGCTCACCCCGGAGCGCCAGGCGGTTTTTCGGCTTGGCCAGTGGGCGAAGAAGGTTGGCGCCGAAAAGGCTGGCGTCTCCATAAGCGAGAACGCTGCCGACTCAATCGGTCGATTGATGTTCACCGCCCTAGAGGGGTCCGTTGGCAACGCGGCGATCGAGGCTGGCGTGGCGTCGAGTGAGAAGCGACCATTGCCGGAGGTGCTGCAGCGAACCTTCGTCGGCGCCGCGATGGGGATGGGATTCGGCATTGCGTTTGACCGAGGCATCGCCGGCGGCGCCAGGGTGTTCAAAGCGATCCGGCGAATGGATCCGATCCGGAAAATGCCTGAGCACACCATCGACCTCATGGAAGATCAGATCCACGCCGCCCGCGAGGCGAATCTGGACAACACTGAAATCGACGGTCTGCGCGAGCGATGGGTCGCCGCCGGCGTCGAGATGCAGGCCAGCGAAAAGGCGCTTGGGAGAAAGCTCACCAACGAGGAGGGGCTGGCAATCCTTGCCAGCTCCGGAATAGACCAAGACCTCGGACCAAGGTTGAGGCAGCAGGCAGAAGTAGATCGCCGCTTGAGCCAGCAGATCGCCAGGACGAGCGAGGATTTTGTCCAAACAGTCAAGGCTGCCGACGAAGCGGGACTTGTCGGCGAGTTCACCTCTCGGTTCAAAGAGCTTGAGCACTTGCGGGAGACAGGGCCAACAGAAGGTCCATCTGGGTTATTGGGTCGATTCGAGAGCCGTATCGGCCAGCTTGAGGCAGAGACCGGGGTTCTTGGGGAGGAGTTCGCGGCGCGGTTCGGCCGTGAAATTGCACCGACGCCAGACGAAATCTCATTCAGGCCAACTCAGGATCAGCAGTCTCCAGGCTCTCCAGAGTTCAACGCTGCGCAGGCGCGCGTCACTGAGATCGAGAACCGGTTGTTCGGTGAGGTTCGGACCCCGGAAGAGCGATCGGCGTTGTTCAAAGAGCACAAAGAGAAGTCTGACGAGATCCGTTCGATCATCGAAAGCCCGAGCCAGGCTGATCCCCCTGACGCCAAACTGATGGACTCGCTCACAGCCCGAATCTCAGGCATCGAGGAGATCCTCAGTGGGCAGAAGGACTTGGATGCTTCGACCCGCATCCAGTTGTCCGATGAGATGGACAAACTCCGTGGCGCTTACCCAGCGGTTGCGTCCCGACTCGATGCGATTGCCAATGGCGAGCCCCCGATTCGTCCGGCAGGCGAGAAAGCCAAACCGGCCTCTATTGGCTCAGAAGCCACGGCGCCGCCGAGCGAATCAGAGAGAGCAACCCGCGTTCTCGAAGACAATCGGCCGATTCTCTCCAGCAACGAAGTGAAAGAATCTCTTCGATCGCACGCCGGATTGAAAGAAGATCAGTCAATCGCTGTCAATGCGCTTCTTGACGCTCGCGCCAACGCTTGGGCGAAAGAAACCGGGGGGAAGGCCGAGGACTGGTATGCGACTCGGATCGCGGCGGTGCTTCCCAATGGCGCTCCATCGCCGGCGGCGCTCTTCCATTCAGCCGACGATGGATTCCGATATCGGAGCGATTACCGACCGGACCCGGAGACGGAGCTTCCCAAGATGCGTGGCGCCATGCGGGCGCGAACGTACCCCGCTGGCCGGGTCGTACACACAACGAGTCTCGGCTCGCTCAAGAAAATCGCGGTCGAGGGGATCCAGCCGACTCTGGATGCGGACGGGGACTTTTCGGTCTGGGGCTCAAGCGTCAACAAATCCGGCGAAGTCGTTGGCGGAGCGCTCAGCTATGGCCGTGGCGGCGTGCCGGCGGTGTTGGTGCTCTCGGATCGCGTGAAGCTCGCTGGCGCTGGCGATCAGGTCATCTCATCGCCTGGAAAATCGTACATCGACCCAGCCGACATCGACGGCGTTTTCATTGGCGCCGATCCTCAGCAATACACACTGTCTGAGGCCATCGCTCGCCTGGACATGGTGGAGGACGGCAACGCTCCCAAAGTGCTCTACCAAGAGCAACCAGACCTCGACATCTCCAAAATCGTTCTTGACGAGAGCAAGATGGGGTTTTTCCGCAAGAGCGATCGGGTGATCGACAAGATCAAGGGTCCGATTGAAGCCGATCGGCTCGAAGCGACGCTGAAAAACGCCGGCATCAGCCCTGATGAGGTGAAATGGACAGGGCTCGCTGATTTGATCGAGGGTGCGAAGGCGGAAGGTCGCGCATTATCACCCAACGAGATCAAAACTACCATTGCGGATGACGGCATGGCGCTGGTCGAACATGTGCGTGGTGGAGACTCGGCGGATTTGGTCTCTTCAACCCGCATCGGCGTGCAGGCTCAAAAAGAACTTGCCAGGGTGAAGGCCGATTTCACCAAAGACATTCTCACTTTGACGAGCGACTACAGAATTGGGGAGAAGTTCCCGAATGCCCGCCTGGCCCGTTGGATCTTTGATCCATTTATGACTCTGCAGCAGCGGCAAGTGAGCATGGGGCTCGATGAAATTCCAAGCGATCTCATCGAGAGCTTCCTCGGGGATAAGCGACTTCAATCTCGATGGGATCAAGCTCGATCGGAGCAAGCGCCGCTTCTGAAGGTCATTGAAGCGACTGACTTTGTGAATGGGCTCGACTATCAGGACTGGTCAACTTTCGGTGGAGAAAACTACCGCGAGTTTGGGTTGCAGATGAACCAGGACAAACTTGGCAGGGAGGTTGTCGATTCGCAACATCTTCCACTCATTGACCTTGTGGCACATGCAAGGACCAACGATTTTTATCTCAATGGAGAACAAGGAGGGGGCGGGGAACGAGGTGTGCTTCTGATCGAGGAGCTTCAGTCCGACGGGATGCAGGAGGCTCGGAAGGGGACGCGAGAACCCGACGCGATCATTGAACAGCTAGATAAAAACCGCCTCCTTGTTCCAGAGGGTCCATTCAAAAAGAAATGGCCGCAACTCACATTTCGCCGAATGCTCCGCATCGCCGCCGAAGAGGGAAAAACCCATTTGGCATGGACAACCGGCGAACAACAGATTGCTCGCTACGAAGGCTCCCCAGAATCAGAGGGTCTTGCCACCTTCTACGACACGATTGTTCCGCAGATTGCGGCAAAGATCGGCAAAGCGTGGGGCGTTGAACCAGGGAAGATTGATTTATTTACAGGGTCTGACGCCGCAGGCGTCCCCGACACGGTGGAAGCGTGGAGCCTGCAAATCACCGATGAGATGCGGGGCTCCGTTCTTCGGGAGAATCAACCCCTCTGGCAGCGCCGCCAGAGTCGAATCACTGCTTCGACTGAGTTCATCAACGATGGTCGGGCCGTCCTCCGGTTCTTCGAGCATTCGGATCTCTCATCAGCGGTCCACGAAATCGGGCACGTCTTCCGCCGCGATCTCTCCGACTCTCAGCGATCGTCGATCTCCAAGTGGGCCGGCGTCAAGAAAGATGGTGTCTGGCATCGCAAAGCCGAGGAGAAGTTCGCGCGTGGGTTTGAGCGGTATCTGCGGGATGGTCAAGCGCCCAATCGAGAGCTTCGCGGCGTCTTCGAGAAGATGAAGATGTGGCTTCGGTCGATTTACCAGTCGATTCGAACCGGTCCTTTGAACGTCAAACTCACCCCTGAAGTCCGCCGAGTCTTCGACGATCTCCTTGGCGGCCCCGATCTCACCGACACTTTTTCCACACCGCCGGCGCTTCGACCGAAACCTCCAGCCAGAGCGCCCAAGGTGGGGGCGCCAGCGAGGAAAGTGTCGATTGACACGCCAGCGCCCGCGCAAGGGCTGGCCAAATCGGTGGACAATGTTCCGCGTGGAACAACAGAGCCATCGGCGTCCGTTCCCGCGATTCAACCGACCGGCCGGCAAGCGACGGAAGTCCGCCAAGTCGCATCCGGGAAGCGGGCGCCGATTGACAGCCCCCAGAGGGATTCGATCCCGGCGCCGCAAACAGAGCCAATCGTCGGCTCTCAGACCATGGTTCAGCTTCCAGAGGGGAAAAACCTGAGCGCCGAGTACATGGTCGTTTCCGCAAGCGATCTGATTCCGAGCCATGACGCGAGAAATAGCTTCGAACCGAACCGCTTTGGTGACCCCAACGAGCGCAACTACCGGGATCCGACCGAGGGCGCGCCTTATCGAAAAACGGTCTTGGACATCGCGGACAATCCAATTCCCGATCTTCTCCTGACCGACACCCCCACCGCGACCGATGGCCCCCCCATCGTGACCCCTGACCAGGTTGTTCTGGGCGGCAATGCTCGATCCATGGCGCAGCAGCTCATCTACCAGCGCGGTGGCGCTCGGTCCGACTTGCTTCGCGGCGCGGTGCGGGCGAAAGCGGAGACATTCGGTATCGACCCGGCGAGGCTGGATGAGATCGCCGATCCGGTCTTGGTTCGACGTGTGGCTGACGCCGGCGCTCCGGGCGAACTGAGCCGCATTCTCAATGAAGCGCTCACAACTCCCCGAACAGCAGACACCGATGCTGTTTCTCGGGGCCGAAAGCTGACTCCAAAGAGCTTGGTTGACCTCTCGGCGATTCTTGGTGATGGAACCCTTCGAGAAGCCTTGGGAGATCCAAAAAAGAGCGACTCCATCGTTTTGTCTTTGGTCAGCGCCGGAGCCTTTTCTGCCAGTGACTTCACTGGGTTCAAGGATCAGCGTGGGCTTTTGAATCAATCCGGCCGCGACCTCGTCGAGCGGACCCTCGTCGGCGCCGCCACTGGGGATGTCCGGCGCATGGCCGAGGCAGCGCCAGCGATCCGTCAGAAGCTCGTTGCGGCTCTTCCGTCGATATCCACCCTGCGGGCTCGATCTGAAACCGGACGCATCTCAATGGAGTTCAGCGACGACCTGAGGGATGCGCTGGACACCGTGCGGGCTTATCAGGAGAGCGGCGCCCGGTCGATTGGCGATCTCCTGAGCCAGGGAACCATGTTCGAGCAACCCTGGCGCCAGAACGACCGAGGTTTGAGAATCGCCCAAGCGCTGCTCACCGAATCGCCGCACTCGTTCAAACGGAAACTCCGCGAACTGGCCGAAGCGGCCGAAGGCGAAACGTCTGGACAGGGATTGCTCATGGCCGCCGGTGATCCGGCCGAGTTGGTTTCTGAGGTCATGGCCCTCAACTTCCCCCATCCACTCCACCCGATCGACGGATCGAGCCCACCTTCCTCGCTGTTCGACATTCCGAGGCCCAAGGTCGGCCCCGAAACCTCCCCGCCAGAAACCCCTTTCCCAGAGAGCGCGCCCTCGGTGACGAGCGGCTACAACGACACCGCCTCCATTTTGGTGGGCGCCGCATCTGGACAACTTCAGCGAGTGCCGATTCTAAATCCCCTCCCGCCGCCGGAGTTGATTCGCCTGGCCAAGGAAATCCTTGGAAAGACCCCGGGCGTGAAGCCTCTTCGCGGCGGCGCTCGCGGAGTGTTCATGTCGTCACAAGGAGCTCCAGAAGGTTCGAGGCTCTACATCGACCCATCGACGGCTGTCGATCCGGTGGCGATGGCCCGGACGCTGGCGCATGAGATCGGCCACTTGATCGACTTCCTTCCCGAGGGCAACATCAAGCGGGGCAACCTGTCGGGTCGCCTTCTGACGCTTCGAAAGCACCTCAAGGACACGGTGGAGGGGCTGGATGAACCATCGAACAAGCGGGTTCGCAAGGAACTCAAGGCGCTCAGCCAGTACTGGAAGCCATACGACCCGAAACTTGATGACCCGAAGTACGTCAAATACCGGGAGAAAAGCGTCGAGTTGTACGCCGACGCGCTGTCGGTCTGGCTGAACAGCCCCGGATTGCTCCAGGAGCGGGCGCCGGAGTTCTCGCGCGTCTTCATGGCGAATCTGGATCGAAAACCGTCGGTGCTCGCGGAATACTTGAACATTCAGGATCTGCTTGGCGGAACTCCAGAACAGCTTGCAGCAGCGCGAAGGGCCGACATCAGAGAATCTTTCCACCGCGGCGACGAGATTATTCTGGCCAGGCAAGCTCAGAGAGCGGAAACATCGACCAGCCTTATCAGTCGCGTTCGTTTTTATATGCAGGAAAAAGGCGCACCGACGATTGCGAGGGAAAACGCGCTCCTTCGCAAAGGCATATCAATTTCCGAAGAAGAAAGCCTGCGGTACGCCCTGGACGAACTGGAGCGCGCCGACAACGTGAATCATGTTTTCCTATCGAATGTCGAGCGTGACGTTTTTCAGCCATTCCGGGAAGAAGGCGGAACTCTGGATGATTTTGGCGAATATATGCTCCTCCGTCGGATCGTCAACGAGCGAAAAGAAATCCCCAATCCATACGGACACACCCCGGAAACTGCCACGGAGCAACTCTCGAATCTACGCCGCATGCTGGGAGCCGAAAAAACGAAGGTTCTCGAAGATCGGATCAGTAAATTTGACGACATGATTTTTGAAGCTGCTGAGGAAGCGGTGAACCAGGGCGTCTACAACCGCGAAACATTTGAAACAGTGATTGAGCCCAATCGGGGCAACTACGCCACCTTCGCAGTGCTCGATCACCTTGAGGCGAGCATTCCAGCGGCCATCCATGAACAGGTCGGGACGTTCAAAGACGTCGCCAATCCGTTTGTGGCGACCGTGATGAAAACCATGTCGTTGAACCGCGTGAACGAACTCAACAAAGCGAAGAATAAAGTACGCAATGAGTTCCTGAAACACATCCCCGAAGAGATGGCCAAGATCAAGGTCAAGCCTGGAGATCAACCCAGACGAGCTCCGAGGGGACGAGACTACCTGGTCGTGCTTGAAAATGGTCACCCGGCGTTCTACGAGACTGATGCCTATGTGGCCAAGGCCTTCAAACTGCATGATATCGGGGCATTGGCAACATTGGGCAGGGCGATTCAATCAGTGACGTACAAAGTATTTCACCCATTGTTTGTCACGTACAACCCCGGATGGATCGCGTTCAACCTGATGCGAGACCCGACCCGATCGTTTATAAACCTCTCGGCATTTCGGCTGGCGCCTGGAAGTCCAAAGCCGCCCAGCATCGCAAAGTTTCTCAAGGCCTATCTCGATTCAAATGGCGCTGCGTGGGATCGAGCCAGGAAGCGGTACAACCCGCTCATTCAGGAAATGATGGAGAACAAAGCCCTCAGTGTTCCGTTCGCCGCGTTTGATTACAATCCGGGGACTCTGACCTATGACAATCTCCTGAGAAAAAACGGGTTGCTCACCTCAAAACAGGCCAGAAACAAACTGGTCGAACATGTTCGCTCGGTTTTCAATTTCGTAGAGGGGATCGGTGTTTGGTCCGAAACCCTCTCAAAAGTCGCTGCGTACAAACTGTTGACTCGATCCGAGATCACGGGCAAGTTTCGGTCGTATGCGGTGAATAACTACTTCGCAACTCCGAACTTCCGAACACAAGGCGCTGCGACCAGTCTCACAAACGGTTTGTTCATGTACTCGAATATCATCACTCAGGGCTTGATCGCTGACGCCAAGATTGCGTTCGATCCAAAAACAGCCGGTGGACGTTGGATACGATCATTCTTCATCACCTACCTCCCAAAACTAGCCATGAGAGCGGGGCAACTTGGAGTCTTGGGCGCTGGCGCCAAAGCTATGTTCGACATGATCCCGGAGTACGACAAAGCCAACTACATTGTCGTCCCATTCGGCACGATCACCGACGAAAAAACAGGCCAAACCAAAACGAAATACCTGCGCCTTCCACACGATGACACGGATCGTTTTATGGCGATGGTCTTCTGGAGGCTTTCAGGTGGTGAATCTGAAAAATCCATTGGAGACGTGTTTGGCCAGTTGCCGTTCGGGTCATGGTCTCCGGGCATTGACATGGCGCACAAATGGAAGCAGTACGCGCAAGGCATCAACCCGGTCGATGACTTCCGGGGTCGTCAGATCATCAGCCGAGACGCCTGGATGGCCGGCGGGTGGTCCAGCGCGCAAGAAATGATCCGATACACGACGAACCAATTTGGAATCGCCAGCGTTGTCGCCGAAGGACTTGCCGCCAACGTCGAAAAAACAGCTTCGAAAATGGGCATTGACTCGACAAGCATTACCGGATTGATCGATCCTCCGGGGCTGGAAGATCGACCGATGTTCATGGAACGAATCGTTGGAGGAATACCAGGAATATCACGACTCTTCCGCATCAGCGACCGAGGATTGTCTGAAAAGCACTGGCTCGATGTGCGAGAAGACGACGAAGAGTCCGCTCGTTTCCGCCTCTCACTGGACCCGGCTGTTCGGCGCAACGTCCGCGATCGTTATCGGTTCAACCGCCTCGGCGAAGAGCGGCTTTCTGACGCCGACGCGAAAAAACGGTTCGCCTTCAATACCTGGTACCGGAAGGCGTATCTCCCGCTGACCAAGGCGCTTCGGTATGCCATTGAACAGGAGGATCACCTGAAAGCCGAATCCCTTCGGAAAGCACTCAAAGAATCCGCCAAGAAAATGCGCGAGACCAAGTAAGAAGAGAGGAATGGATGTCCCAGGCGCCATCAACACCAACCAAGCCAAAACCGAAAAACGGGAATGGAATCAGCCGTCTTCCGGCGCCGCTTGCGTCCTTCAATGGCGCCTTCGGCGTCGATATGCTCCTGCGCTCCTACGGCCCCATTGCCTTCGGCATGGTCTCGCTGTTCGCAATCTGGGGCTTTATCGTCAGCCCAGAGCTCAAGCAAGCGCGGGCAGATCGTGTCTCGAACGATGCTATCGTCGAGGCGATTCGCTCGCTCCAATCCTCGGTCTCCGAGAGCAACCAATCCAGCCTCTCCGTGGCTCGATCCATGAGCGAGATCGCCGGATCCATGAAAGATTCATCTCGCTCGCTAGAATCATCCTCGGCCACGATGAAAAACGTGGCGAGTCACATGCAGAACATCGCCGACAAAATGGAGAAGGTGCAACAATGAGGCCGATTCAAAAAAACTCACGGACGTTCTGGACCGTCATCGCGCTAGAGACCGTTTCAAGCGTGCTGCTCATCACCCTGTTGGCTGGCTGTGGGTCGCCGACCACCCTGTTTATCGACGCCGCGGATTCATTCGTCAACACAACCGTTGGCCCGGAATACCTCGATTACGTCGAGAGCGACAAGTCTCTGACCGCCGACGAAAAACTCGATAGGATCAACAATGTGCAGACGTTCCGCGACGCCGTACTCGCCGCTCAACGCCTCAAAGGAGGATAAATCCAATGCAGGCAGTCACTCACATTGAGGACATCACGGGCTCGCTCTTTCCCAAAATGGTCGATGACTTCAAGGCCAGGGGAGACCGACTTCTCAATCGCGTGAGCGAGGACGAACAGAAAATCGTCACTCGAACGCTCGCCCGGATCGTTGAAGAACAGGGGCTTGCACTTGTATCCGACAACCCCGACAGGAACCACGCCAATATCAGCCAGTTGACGAACACGCTCAAGAACATCTCGGCGAAGTACGGACTCGATGCCCAGTACGAAGTCAGAGAGTTCGTCCAGAACCTCGTTCAGAAGGCTGCCGAAACAGCGGTGGCCGCCACCTTCGCGTTCGTGCCCGCAGCGACCAAGGCGATCGCAAGCGTCATCGAGCCAACTGATGCGCCGGCGCCGCCGGAACAAGACGCTGCGTCCCAAGGAGAATGAAATGGCTCAGCAACTCAACTCCGGAACTTCGTACACCAACAGCATTTACAGGTCCGCTTCCCACTTGATGCTGGCGCACACAGCGGGGGGAGCACTTTCATTCCCACCAATCTTGTCAAAGTCATCCGTAGACGCCCTGGTTGACGCCCACGAGAACCCTGCCAATACGATTCTCCAACGGGCAAACGGAATCGTGTTGTTTGGTCCATCCGACGCAGTGGAACTTCTCTTCTTCATTGTCGGAGTTTCAAACCAAACGGCGTCTTATCAGTTCAGCCTCCTCAATCCGATCGAGGAAAATGGAGTGATTGTCGCGTACGCCCGCATCTTTGAAGCCGAAGGTGTTGTCACGGCTTCGACCACTGTCGCGGGTCTCGCAGTCACTGGAATCTCCGCAACGGACTTGGTGGCGGACATCATAACTCAGGATTACCAGGGGAGTGCGATTGTGGGCACCCAGAGCGATGATACGTATTTTTGGGAAGATGGTTCCGCTCCTTTGACACAGCGCGGATCCGTGCTCAGAGCACAAGCCCGCTGCGCTCCGATTGGGTTCCTTCAGGTGCTCGTCGGCACTGCGACTACTGTGGCGGTTGTGGCGCGTCGATTCAACGGCACCGCTCGGCCTGGCAAGGGTGGCGGCGGCTGAGCCGACAAACAATCCTCCGGCGGATGTCCTTGAAAAGACTCTGCCAGCACTGCCGGGTGGGTTTTCGGACCCACCCGGTTTTTTCATGCGCTGCCGGCGGAATTGGTGTATGCTTTTTCAGTGCTTTCCGGAGGAATCGAATATGGACTGGACCACGTTCGCGCAGACGAACTACCTGAACGTCAAACTCTTTCGCCGATGTGTGTTGAGTGGCGCTGAATCAAGAGTGCTGACCATCCGTTCGTTGACGCAAGAGGAAATGTTCAACCCGAACCAGCGTCAGATGAACATCAAGCCGGTGATCTACTTCAATGAGTTCGAAAAACCCATTGTCGGCACCCGACCCGTGCTCAATGACCTCGACGAAATCTTTGGCTCCATCGACGACGTTGAAAACTGGATCGGTCAGAAAGCGGAGTGGTACATCCTCGAAGTGAAGGGAAGGCAACCATCGATTCGGTGCCGCCGCGCTTCGACGCATGTTGACCCGAACGACGGCGATCACCCCATCGGCTTTGAGACGGCAGAACGCGTCAACAAGAGGCTGCTCGAACTTGGTCTCTCCATCGATGGATTTCTTCACTGGCTCAAGAACAACAACCAGCCCATGCACCGCAATGTCTACGGCGTCGAGATCAGCGACTGGCCACGATCGTGCCTCGACAACATGAAAATCTACACGGAAGAGGAATCAGCCGAGGAGGGAGAATGAAAAACTCCGAAGGCTGAGACCGACGCCGGCGCTTGCACTGGAAACCTTCGGGTAGCGGGAGGCGAAATCGGGCGCATGGAGGCGCCTCTCCCGCTTTTTTCAACGTGACAAATGAAAACGAGCGACGAAACAAACCAGGCTGACCTCTACGACATCGCTTACGCCGATCTTCCGAGGATCTGTGAGGTATCTCCACACAGCCAAAAATCAGCCAGCGGCGCCATTGTGAAATCACTCCTCCTTTGCATTCGCGCGACCGAAGGCCAACAAATAAGCGCCGACCGTCTTGCCGAAATGGCTTGTTGCTCCTCCGCGTCGGTGTACATGGCCCTGCGGTTTTTGATCGACCAGGGCATCATCATCCGCGACCAACCAAGGCGGAACAGATCACCAAGGTACCGCGTGAGTATTGAACGGCTCGAAGAGATTAAAATAAAGCGGCCTTCAGAATGGAGCAAAATGAAACAATGGAGGAAACCGAAATGACTGAGGAACAAATGGAAGCAATCGGGATGATAAGCATCCGCTCAAGGGAAATGACTCACAGCTTTCGGCCCTATACCGAAGTCATGTCTGAGCACGATGGACTAAGAATAGATTTGTCATTCAACAATGTTGATTACTGGAGAAGTGGTGATTACAGAATGATCGTGCCCAGGGATAGCTTTGACGAGTTTGTGTCTGCTCTGGTCAAGATCATCGAAAAGATCAAACAAGCACAACCTGTTGACATTGGAGACGAAGAAGATGACTGAAGAACAACTCAAAGCGAACATGTATGAGATTGTTTGTGATTTGGATGGTGTCCGCATACTGCGGTTGATCGGCGAGTACGAGTGGGATTGTGACGCTTCTCCACCTCAGATCCTCACCTGCTGGGGAAATGTGTGTCAAGGCATTGTCATTCATAGAACAGGTAGGAACGACGACAACAAAGGGAATAGGCCAGAAAGAAATGAAGGAGACGAAGAAGATGACTGACCAATATGTGAAGATGCAGATGCACAGGGAATCGAACGGAATCCACCAGTTCACATTTAATGATGGTGGCGTTTGCTACAACGTTGCGCAATGCGTCGGCGCCAACACGAAGGTTGACGGCATGATGATCTCTCGATCTTATACCAAGGCAGACACCAAGCTTTTCCAGTTCGACAATGTACTCATCCCGGCCGAAATCCTAGAAAAAATGCTCGAAGCAATCGCTCGCGTTGGGGCTGAAGTGCTGGTCCACGTGCAAAGGGAAGATTCCGATGCCGAATGACGGTCAAGAATGGCGGCCGGCCTATGTGCTGAAGGACTTTGATCCAAAGCTAACGCTGCTGGACATCGCAGCGATGAAAGCCTTTCAGAGAGATCAGGGGATACACACAATCTCATCATGCCGTTGCGGACTGCCCGCGCGAGGCGGGAGACCATGCCACGCCTGCCTTGAAGCGCTTGAGGCCGCGACGATTTACTTCGAGAAAGACCAGCCATGATGAAGATCGAATGGACTCACCCGCCAAGCGACGCCGAATGAGGAACGGGAACCATGATTGAAGAAAGCTCAACTCTCTGCAAGCTTGTCAGCCAACACCTGACATCGTTCGGCGGGTTTCCGTGGGTTGTCGGCAAGTGGATGGAGACAAAAGGCACCGGGCAAATATGCGGTCCCGGGTGGCTGCACTACTACTCACACCCGCTTGTCTCGGAGATTATGAACAGTATTCACGAGAACTATCCTAAAAAAGCGAAACTTTTCCTTGTTGAGGCAGGCGACACAAGGATCGACGAGTGGAGCAAGTGCGCCACAACACGCCTGCGCCTTACCACCGAGATAGAGCGACCGATGATTACGAGCAACCAGAGGATCCGGTGTGGAATCTATCTCATCCAATGTTTTGGGATTGATACTATGCCAGAATGGGATGATTGGGCTGATGGCTGGATCTCGGCATCCGACCGGAGCGAGGACTCGGCGAACCATTGCCTGGAATGTGTTTATAAAAGTGATAATGATGAGAGAGTTTTGATTCCACAACTTCGTTCCGTGCATGCTGCAGGGTGGAGTATATGTTCGCAATACCATGAGTTCGTAAGCGATTTTGTATCGGATATGGTGCAACTTGTTTCAGAATCAATGGCGCTGGTGGTGAGTTGCGTTGGACTCAATCCGCATCAAAAATCTATCGACCTGGCCAGCACAATCAAGCGAGCGATGGACGATGAGGACGAGTTGATGGGCGTTGAGCAAGGACTATCCTAAAATCCCCGTTGTCCGTGCAGGAGGAATCAGCCATCATCGAAGAAACAACCAACCTGAAGCTGCACCTCGGCGGCGCCAGAGGACAAAATGTCCTGGACCCGCTGGAGCTCTCCAACTCTCGCGCGATTATTCAGGCAAGTTCTGGAGGCGGCAAGAGCTTCCTGCTTCGCCTGATTGTCGAGAAAGTCGCCGAGCGGATGCCGGTGATCGTCATCGACCCGGAAGGCGAGTTCCACACGGTGCGCGAAGTGTGCTCGATGGTTCTGGTTGGGCCATCCGGCGATCTTCGCGCCGATGTCGCTTCGGCGGCGAAAGTTGGTCGAGGGCTTCGGGAGCAATCGTGCTCCGCCATAGTCGATCTCTCCGAGTTGCCGACGAAAGAACACGACCTCTATGTGGAGCAGTTCATCGCGGCGATCATGCACGCGCCAAGGAAATACTGGTCGCCGACGCTCATTTGCATCGACGAAGCGCATCGGTATTGCCCCGAGAGCGGACGAGACACCCGCGCCGCCGGCGAGATCATCGACTTGATGAGCCGGGGCCGGAAACGGCGGCTCGGCGGCGTGCTGCTCACTCAGCGGATCAGCAAACTCCGCAAGGACGCCATCGCCGAGGCCGGCAACCAGTTCTTTGGCCGAACGTCGCTCGACATCGACCTCAAGCGCTCGGCGGACATGCTGGGGGTGTCGGCCCGATCCGACGAAGCCCAGGCTCTTCGGAGTTTCAAGTCGGGAGAGTGGTATGCCCACGGGCCGGCGCTCTCTGGCTCTGGCGTGCATCACTTCCGCGCCTCGCTGCCCAAGACAAGCCCTCCTGATCCCAAGAGCCGGACGGTGGCCCCGGTCAAGAACGCCAAGGTGATCGCCGCGATCGCCGAGACGGTGGAGCAAGCGCTCAAGGAGAACTTGGCCCCAGTGACGCTGGAGGAAGCGGAGAACGTCATCAAACATCTTCGGCGGGAAATGGCATCGCTGAACAAACAGAAGCACTCTGGGCTCTCTCCAGCCGACCTGGAGAGAGCGAGGGCAAGGGGTAAATCCGAGTTTGCTTCGGAACTGAAATCCCACATGCTCTCTGCCGCTACGATTCTGGGCGCCCAGATTTCAAACGCTCAACGTATTTTGGATGGGATGAAGCTCGATTCATCACCACCCTTCGTGGCTGCAATGGCAGAAATTGACCTATCCATAGGATCCACAGAAAGCTCTCTTGGCGAATTCATCAAAAATACGCCGCAAACATTTGATTCACCGGGGGATAGGTTGAGAGAATCACTCGCTTCATTCACCAACAACACGAGATCAATGGGCGCCTCTGTCATGCAGAGAGTCAAAGAGATTGAGCCAGAAATCGAACTTCTCTCAAGAGGAAGGGAGATGCCGTCAGAAAATATCAAACTGGCGAAGATCGGCGGTGGCGCCAACGGCCGCGTTCTCAGAGCCCTGGCATGGTGGTACGCGGTTGGGGTCACGCACCCCACAAACAGCCAGTTGGCGTTTATCGCTGATCTGAGTCCGAAAGCGTCAACGATTCGTGGCGCGAGATCGGCCCTCAAGAAGATTGGCTTGATCGAGTACGACGCCGGCTTCTCCACGCTCACAGCCAAAGGACTCGAAGCCGCACCAGAGATAAAGACAGCAACGACCCCCGAAGAGTGGCAGAGACGAATCCGAAATCGTCTTGGAGGGGTGTCCCTTCGCGCCTTCGACGCCTTGCTGAACTGGAATAGGAACCCGATGTCGGTGGATGACCTCTGCCAGCAGTGTGGTGTGTCTCCAACGGCTTCGACGATTCGGGGGGCACTCTCAAGGCTACGCACGCTCGGCCTGATCGAGAAGGGCCAACCGATCCGCCTGACGGATTTGGTCTACCCACCAGAGTTAGAGTGATTTACACTTTGAACTAAATCTGAGGAGGAAATCCTGATGCTCACAAGGGCCTTCTATGTGGTGCCTGAACGGAAAGTGGGGTACACGCCGATTTCAGCCCCAACCTGCAAGAGTTGCTATGGCCCAATGAAAATCAGCTATGTCGGACAGATCCCAGACGGGAAAGGGAGTGTCGTTGTATTCTACAATTGCACGATATGTTGTTTTGCGGTCGTCCGGTACATCGTGGATGGGAAAGAAATAAGTGAAGTGGGGGCGACCTGAGTCAGTATTTTGAGCTACGGGGAACGATCCTTCTGTGATCTCCTCGCGTCGCAACTACAAAAAGTGTGCGTTCCACCGGGTGTTTCTCCAGCAACAGCTTCCAAAAAGAGAGCTGGTCACCCCTGTCGGTTGCGCCGGGAAAACGTGTGGACAACCTGTCTCAACCTGTCGGTGGCTGGCGCTTGCGAAGGGGTGTTTTTCAGGTATCTTGCTTTTCCCTCGGCGCAACCGACAGGCAAGCGCCAGCTACCGACAGGCTACCGACAGGTTTGCGCCAGGTTGCGCTTCCGGTGGATAACTAGCGCAACCTGTTTCTGCCTATGATCTTGCGGATAGTCCGAAAATGGTTACCCCCACAACCGACAGGGCTTACTGTGATGATGATGAGTAACTCTCCATAGAGAGGCAGGAGAGACAGACGATCGGGAGAAGCTGGTCTCACTGGCTCAGTGCTCTGAGCGTTCGCCAGATGGACAAGACGCGACCGGCTCTGGTTTCTCCATGCACGTGCTTGATTTTTGTGCTAGGGTTTCGTTGCGGATTGGATCATTGGCAGATCGCCTGGCTCATATCCAGGAGGAAGCAGGTTCGATTCCTGCATCCGCAATTTGGGCTTGTGCGGCCCAAGGAGGATTTTCAATGCAGACGACTTTCTCAGTCACTGCATGCCAGCACATCCTGGCGTGCTTCGATTCGATTTCGAAGAACACCGAAGACTACACGGTCGTCCAAGAAAAATGGAACGACGCAAAGTCCTTGAAAAAAGACTTGTTCGACGAACTGCGCGAAACGAACGTCGGTCACGATTCGGCGTTGCCTGAAAAGATTGACGCGGAAACAAGAGAGATGCTGGCCAGCATTAGCCAAAAGCTGGTCGATGCGTGCGACGATTATGATGTCGTCGATCGAGAGAAGCGCTCGATCAAAGACCACGGCAAGAAGCTCTTGGCGCAACTCCTCGAAGTAATCGGCCAGGCGCAAGACGGAAACGATCTGTTCACGGTGGCGATCGACTCCAATGCCGAGGATCCCGGATCCTTAGATGCCACATCAGAGGCTTCGGCCGCAGACATCGCCGACGCCGACGCCGACGCCGACGAAGACGATTGGGAAGGATCCCGCGCCAGCGCCAACTGGCCGGATGAGAAAAAACCAGAGGAAGACGCTGCGGGTGAAGAAGAAACAGGGACGCACAAACTCATCGCGTCACTGACCGATCTCTCCACGGCGATGTACAAAACCCTCAAAGACCACGAACCATCTATCAAGACTGTTGACGACTTGCTGCGCGCTATGAAAGAGGACGACAGGCTGTTGATCGGGCTTCCTCGCGTCGGGCAAGCTGGGGTTCGGAAATTTCGCAGGTGCCTGGCCGACAATGGATTTTCTGCGCCACCCCAACGAGACAACAAGGGAAAACTCGTTCGGTTGCTGGGGGAGAAAGAATGATCCAAATCGCATTCGTCTCTCTCGCTTTGCTCGGCGCCGACGTGACCGGCGATCACATCATCAACGGCGTTGATCTGGCCTTCGTACTCTCAGCATGGAACACTTCCGCCGGCGATGTCAACGGTGATGGCGTGACCAACGGCTCTGACATTGCCTCGATCTTGACGGCGTGGGGCAACGCTTGGGGCCAGCAAGACTCAGGCGCCGGCGCGACCTGGATGACCGAGCCGACCGAGCTAGCCGCGTGGGGGCCGTCTCCGTTTGGCTCAGCGTTTCGACGACTCACTGCGGTCCGACCCTTTCCGCCAAGGGTTCAATCCATCGACGAGTTGGTGGAACCGTGAGCGATGTTGACGAATGCGAATAACGAGCAAGCAACTTGATTTGATCGAGACTGGCGAAACGCCGCATCAACGCGCCGGCCGCACAGCCAGAAAAGCAGGCAACCGATTCGAGCAAGCGCTCGGAGACATGCACAAGATCTACCAGGCTCAGTGTGTTGCGATGCTCACCCCATTTGCCATGCCGACCAGGGCGGTTGTCCAAGGTGTTTCAAGGGCCGGCAAGTCGTCAGGGCAGCCAATGCGGGTCGTCACCGGCGCCGCCCCGTATGATTTCGCCGGCGCGATGGGTCCGAAGACGACCTTCCCTGGCCGCCATATTCTGGTCGAGGCAAAAAGCTGCGCAAAACCGCTCAAGGCGCTTCCGATCTCTCTCTTGCGATTTGGTCTGAAACCAAAGCAACTCATTCGAATCAACGTCGCGTCTCACACCTTCGACGCCTTCTCCCTGGTTGTCTGGCGCAATGAGTCGGTGGTTGGCGTGCTGACGCCTGACTTGATACACAAGGCGTACGTCTCCTTCCGCACAGAAAATAAAAACAAAATACCCTGGAGTCACTTTATCCAGTGTCCTGTTGGCTCAATCGATTATTTATCGGTGCTTGACGTTTGGCCTGAAAAAAGTATCGAATAACTCAAACACGGACCTTGGAGATGGCAGTTTCGCATGCTATGTTTGAATTGTTCAAAAGGGAGAACGAGATGACAACGATCGAAAAATCATTTGACGCTTCAAAAATGCATGGCTTCAATCGTGCAAAATGTCGTGGGCATTCGCTTGCTCAAGGTGACGAAACCGTTCGCGCTTGGCGAGGGCCCGGAAACACACGTTGTGTCGCAATCCGTCTCGACAAAATATGGATGCTGGTCGTAGGCCCAAGACCACTATGCGGCCGGTGCTGGACGCACATGCGAGATCTTCGCAACGTGGTGCGGCTCGCCAGCGCTGACATCGACGCCGCCAAAGGTGGTGAGGCATGAGCGACTACCCGCAAACCGCACAACAGTGGCTCCCCGATCACGATCAGCCCCAAAACCCCATCTCGCTGCTCCGACAACTCCGCTGCTACATCGAGAGAGGCGTGGAGATCGAGAACAGCGAGCGATTCGTGGCCGACCAGCTCCCACCCCTCACCATCGACCACAAAATCGCCAATCTCGACAACAACAATCGACCAGAGCGCCTCAGCGAGGTATGGCGAGCCATCTCAACCATGATCCCACCACCCTACGACACGCAAGACCGCGTGGCCGAGACAATCAGACTCGACAAGATCACCGACCTGAGACGCGCACGCGCCACTGGAGCCCAAACATGACGGAGATGCCTCGGGTCTACCAATTGATGCTCCATGATGTGTTGCCAAAACTCAAAATCCACCAATGGAAGCCACTTGCGTATTGCCCTCACCCCAGGGACCCAGGTGGTCCTTGGGGAGTCGTCGTCAAAACAAAATTTGGCCTTGAGATGTGGACGATTGACGGTCATTCAACGAGAGGGATTGGGCCACTCGCCTGGCGCCGCGCTCCCCACGACGAGATTCAATCTGAAAAGGATCGGAGTGCGGGGAATGAATGACACCGGAAATTACCTAAATACTTCTGTTTGGGATTTCACTCCTGAAACGATGTATATCGCAAAACAAACGCGCCTTCGTGGCGCCGCTCTTCTTTTGTGCGGTAAATATGCTACTCGTGTTTATGAGATTGGAGAGTCCAAGATTCTGGAAGAATCTCCGCATCCGATCTACCACACCTATGGCCTGAACCTGACCAAGCGGGAAGCTGAAACTCTTGTTTATTTTGGAATAGCGAGCGCGATCAGGCTTGATTCACTCGACGGCGATTATTGCTACGAAATACTCTTTCCCGATCGACTCACTGAAAAGATCCACAAAGGGTTTGAAAACATAACCGCTGTTGCATTCAGGGATGTCGTCGATGAGTAGGTCGTTCAAATCTGTCACACGCAAACAAAGAGAGGACGATGCATGAAACAGATACAAGACATAGCGCTCAAAGAAGCTGTCGATACAGCCATTTCACAGACCAACGAGTTGCTGAAAGATCGCGTCGTCCGTTTCGTAAAACAACTTGTCCAACAAGAAATGAGTCTATCGCTCAAGTACGAAAGGTTTTTGAACGAAGCCAGGAAAGCAGAGGCAGCGAGAGATCAACTTCGCGCCAAGATCGAAAAAATAAAGAACGGGGATTGGTCAGTCGTAAGCATCGACCAAGATCCGCTGAGCACTGAGAAAAAGACAGACAAATGACCTGCAAAACGATTTCCGATTCTTCGTGTCGTCCGTTCTCTCTGGCATGGATTGAAACCGGACGCGGATTGAAACAGCGCTCGCAAGCGCGATGTGTACCTCTCTTTCCCCTGCCCCGGGCGGACTTCTCTGTGGGGGGAGTTCGCCCATTTTCCTGACCATCTCTCCCGATGTGGGCTTGCGCCCACCGTGTAGCGCCTTGGCCACAAGGCGTTTTTCCCCCCTTCCGATTCGATAGTGTCAACGTTCGAATCGGAGGGGGCACACGTTTCTCCATCACTGGCCCCCGCGCTCTTTCTGTCAATCTTTGGAGCGCGGGGGTTTTTGTATGGCCGGCCACCGCCATAGACTTCGCTTGTGAATGGCGCCAAAAAAAAAGCGACGACGAAGACTCGAAAAAAGAAGGCGGTCTCCAAGAGGCGTGGGCCACTTCTCCAGCCCAAATCTCGGCAGGGGATGCGGATTCCGGACGAAGTTCGGTCGATGCTATGGGTGCTGCGTGAAGAGGGGCACTCGATCCGTGAAATCGCCAAAAGAGCCGGCATTGCGCTTCGAACCGTCTCCAAAATATTTGCCGAAGACCCTCAGAAATATGCCGCTCTTATCAGCGCACTGAGGGAAGAACGCGCCCGGCTTTGGCAGCAGGTCGAGGCGACGGGTCTGAAATCGCTTGTAGAACTCATGGATGCGGCTCGGGACGCATTGTTCACCCCGGACGGGGAGTTGCAAAAGAAGCGCCTCAAAGAGTGTGAGAAGCGTTTTTTGACGATCGGTCCACGGTGGGCTCAGGTGTTTCGCCATGCGGCCGATTCGGGCACCAGGCAGAGCCAGCTCCTCATGGGCCAGCCAACCGATATCCTCCAGACGGCGGAATCATCAGCGGCGCACGAACTGGGCGACGAAGCGCTGATCGAACAGGCGATTGAATACGGCTTGGTTGACCGCTTGCCGGCTACGCTGCGGAAGAGGGCTCTCGCGCAGTTGGAGGACGCATCTTGTGAATCGGGCCACGATCGAAAAGCAAATCGGGTTGCTGAAGATCATCCACGCTCGAAAGCTCTTGCATCCAAGCGATGACTACGAGCCCCACTCGATCTGCAAGCGATCGCCGTCACTGCCCGAAGATGCGATTTACTCACGGCTTGGCAAATCGAGCGGTCAGTTGCAGTTTCATCAATCGCCCCACACCATCCGCGTGATGGCGCCGGGCAACGGCTGGGGCGGAACCACGGCGATGGGAATCGAGTGCGATGCTTGGGCTCGCCACACGGATCGGTGGCAGCAGACGCCCCCTTGGCCGGTGCGGATGATTTGGTTCTGCCCGAAGTACCAACAATTCGCGATTGTTTCGAAGGAGCTTGAGGAGCGGTGCTTTGGCTCAGGCGCTCGTTTGGTGGCTGCCGGCGACCTCGGACCCCGATACCTGTGGCCCGACGGCTCCTGGCTCGCTCTCGGCTCCTATAACGTGTCCTGGAAAAAATACCAGGGCATCCAGATCGATCTTGTCGCATTTGATGAAGTCCCGCCGGCGCCATTGTGGCGCGAGATGCTGGTTCGCCGGCGAGGGAGCCGCCGGACCCGCTATATCTGCAAAGCGACCCAAAGCGACGGTTGGAACTGGATGGCGGACGACATCTACAAGCCTTGGCTCGCGCACCACCGCGAGCAAGGCTTGGATGAGGAAGGCGCCGTCGTCGCCCAAACTCACCCCGACACCTGGTTGTGGCCATTCGGCGGCGTCCACGACAACCCGACAGTGATCGACGCTGATGTGCGATTTCAGGAGAGCCAGACTTGGCCAAGCAAAAAAGAGCGGAAGGTCCGTGTTTTCGGCGGATTCGAGTCGTTTGTGGGTGATCCGGTCTTCGCCGAAGATGGCCTTCAATGGCTCATCCAAAATGCCGGAGCGTGGAACGAGAGGTATGGGCCTGAGCAGATCGGCTTCATCGTGGCTGACGATGGGCAGAGCGTCTTTGATGTGGAGCCCCGGAAACTCAGGCTTCGATCGACCAAGTTCGAGTTTACAAAAACACCCGATCCAACCGGGTACGTCGCTATCTGGGAAGGCGTCATCCCCGGCCACGAGTATGTCATCGGCGCCGACTTTGCCCTCGGCCTCGAATCGGGTGACTTCGACGCGGCTGTGGTCCTTGACGCGACGGCGGAGCAGGCTCGGCAGGTGGGCATGATTTACGGCCACTGGGGCGAGACGTTCGACAAAGTGCTCTACGCCGCTATTCGGCTCTGGAATGACGCTTATCTGATGCCCGAGCGCCAGTTTGGCCTGGCGATGATTCGCTCAATCCTCGAAAACTATGGCCATTCGTGGATTTATCACGAGCGAAACTACGTCTCTCGCGGCAAGCCTGTCCGAGATGCTCTTGGGTGGCCCAAACATGGGAATAGAGCGCGCGATCCGCTCCTCACAAAGCTTCGCCAGTCAGTGGCGCAGAAAGGGATTTGCTGGAGGTCAAGAACGATTGTCGAACAAATGGGGAACCTGAAGTTTGTCGGTCCAAAGAATACCGAGGTCAACAACCTGACCGACGTGAAACTGGATATTGAGCTCACGTCCGGTGGGAGCCCCGACCTGGTCATGGCCAGCATGTACGCATGCCAAGGGCTCATTGAAATGGGGTATCAGGTCAAGCCAACGCCGAAGTACGAAGCGGGAACACTGGGAGATATTTTGCAGCATGACTTGATCGACAAGCCGGTCGAGCGATCCCGGCGTCGGAGGCGCGCCCGATAATACGATGGAAAGCGTACCATTCTTGCAAGAAAACTCATTTTCAAGCAAGAAGGGGACGACTCCATGCTCGATACATCGATTGAAAATCTGAGGTTGGAAATCAATCAGGCGGAGCTCGATCGAAAGCGGATGACGGCGAAGGTCGAAGAGCTGATTGCCGGCTACACCGGATCATTTTATCGCGAGGGGGTTGGCCCAGAAATCGAAAGCCACGAAAACCACGCTTTCGACTTGATGGTCAACACCTTGCCGGCGATGTCTTTTTACAACCCCAAAGTCTACATAAAATCCCGTCGTCCTCGCGTGCATCGCGAAATCGCCCAATCATCAAAACACGGCATGAACCGCTGGATCAGCGACGTCAATCTCTCGGAAATACTCGATGAGATCGCACTGGACATGCTCATTGGCTACGGAGTGGCGCTCGTCACTCTGGAGCCGCTTCCGGGCTACGAAGCAGACGATATCCCTCCCCTTCGCCCGCGCGTCAGCCGAATCAGCCCTTACCGATTCATTCAAGACCCGCAGGCATTATCGGAGCGCGAGACGCGCTACAAAGGGCACCGCTGGACAAGAGACAAAGAAGATTTGATGCGGGCCACTCGGCTGAATCCACGAACAGGCCGGAAAGAAGCGGTGTTCAACCGAGAACTTCTCCGGTCGCTCACCGAAGACACGTCTGGAGGCTTGGGCCAGCGAGACCGAAATCTCTTCAACACAAGCCAGCCCCAGACCCAGATCCCGCGAAGCCAGGTCAGCGGATATGAGCTATTCGTCCCTGAAGACGGCATGATTTACACCATGGCCCAAGAAGCGGCGAGCGACAAATTTGGGTGGCTTCGGCCGCCGCGGAAGGCGTTTGGACCTCCGTGGGGTCCATACATCCTGTTTGGGCTCTATTGGGTGCCCGAGTCTCCTTGGCCGCTGAGCCCGCTCAACGTTTCGGCGGCGCTCGCCGACGAGCTCAATGCCCACTTGGATCAGATCAGCGAGCAGGCCGACTCGGCGCGGCAAGTCACGATCATGCAGGGCGGGGAGCAAGACGCCGGCGTCCAAACGGTCAAAAACGCACGCAATGGCGACGTAATTAGCGTTCCAGGTTTCGATGCATCTATGATTCAGGTCATCACTGTGGGCGGGCCGAGCGTGGAGCAAATGGCGTACGCCGACCGTCTGCGAGCGCGGATCGACCGGAAAACAGGGATGCCCGAGTTCATCCGAGGCAACGTCGCCGGCGCGACGGCCACCGAAAATACGCTGGCCCAAGGCGCCTCAGACAAGCGATCCAAGTTCATGCAGCTTCGATTCCGGCGGAAAGTCAAGAAGTTGCTCGAAACGGCGCTCTGGTACATGACCGAATCCGAGAACGTCGTTTTCCCAGTTCCGATCACTGAAGATCAGCCCGACAACCCGGAGTTCGCCGAGTTTTCCGCCGGTGGGAAAAACGAGAAAGACGGGCTCTTCATCGGCGGGCACCAGCCGGGGCAGGATTTCAACTTCTTTGACTTGGAGCTTGAGATTGAACCCATGAGCATGGAATATGTGGATCAGTCGGTTCTGCAGCGCCGAGCCGACGAAGTGTTTGCCTGGCTCACACAGTCGTCTCAGCTTATGGTGCAAACCCCTTGGCTGAACTGGCCCCTGCTTGCCGAGAAGTACTTCGAGTCTCGGAACATCCCAGATGGCCGCCGATTCATCAACTGGGCTATGGTGCAAAGGATGATCGGCTTGCAGCAGTTTGAGGGATCTGAGCCATCGGCGGCGCCCGGCACCGAAGGCACCCCCGGGCCGAAGCCGATCAACCTGGCCGCCGGATCAGGAACCGAAGGACGATCGGCGCCCGAAGAGCCAGCCAATCCAGCGGCCAGCATCGGCGCGAGCGCCGGTGCAAATGCACTAGGATCTGTTTCATAATCAACCGGGAAAGGACCACCCATGCCGTACAAACCATCCAAGAAGCCCACGCTGTCCACGAGTTCGACGGAGAAGGCTGGGTACAAAAAGAGGGCCCCGATGAAGACGGGCGCTCAAGCGGGGATGAAGAAACGCGGCTATTCGAGCAAAAGGAAGATGTAGACGAGCCGATCGAACCGGAGCTATGATGCTCTTGAACAAGCAGGAGCATCGCACCACAAGGAGCAGATGATGATGCACAAAACCGGAACAGGCAGTCCTGGCAATAAAGCTGGCGGAGATGGCGATTTCCGAAACGCCTACGCAAAAGGGCATCAGGGCAGTCGGCCGATGGCCAAAATGGGGAAATCCGGCAGCGCCGGCTCCCCACCGTTGAAGAACATGGCGAAGCGTGGAAAAGGCAGGGACCGCGACGACCGCGACAACGACGGTTGAGGTAAAACCCTCGGCTCTCAAAAACCTCTCTGGATCCAGCCCTGTTGGCTGGGGCGCTCTTGTGGGATTCTGGAACTGGTCCTTCAAGAGCGTTATAGTGCGCAGAGTGCTCAAAGGAGGCCCAAATGAAGAGCTCACATTCTCTTGCTGGCTTGAATTACTCGAAGAAGGTCCAAGTGAGTCGATCTCTTGTTGGATCGATGTGGATCGCCTATCGACATGGTCATTGGGAGGGAGGCAGGCCGGCGCTTGTCACGTCTCACGACGAGGAAAAAAGAACCGTCAATATCTGCGTGACGATGGACATCGAGCGCGATGAAGTATTGCTTGGTCGATCGTACATGCCCGTTCCCAAAGACGGTGGCGGCGCCGGGGTGCATCGTTCATTTTCCAAAATTCCGATTTCCCGCGATCCCAGCGAGGCCGATTATGCTCCTGGCGACTTGTACATCAGATCAATGGTGGCCGATGATGACGCTTGAGGATGAAATAGCCGATCTTGCAAAGCGCGAAGTGGAAGCCGAAGTTCTGTGGGCCAAGCGAGAAGTTGAAAGGGAAGAAGCGAAGAAGCGCCCGATGGAGATCGGAGCGCCGGCGATCATCATCAAGCACCACGCCGTGGACTACAAGGGTTCGCCAGTCAGCAAAAGCCTTCCTCGCCGCGATGTCAAAAAGGGCAAAGCCGACACCGTTGATGGGCACCCTGCGTTGCGGTTTTCCGATGGAACTTGCACGAATCGACAGGGTCAACCGATTGTGCTCAATCGGCATGACACAGAGAATGAACGCTCTCGAACTGGCATGAGTCGAGACTGAGAAAAGGAAACGAAAATGATCGCACCAACCGGAAGCGTGGTCCTTTACTTCGATGCCGCTATGACCGATTCACACAATGGCAGAGCGGCAATCGTTGTTGGTCAGAATGAAGATGCCGGCTATGTCAACGTCGCGGTTTTCCCCGATTCGGCAACCGACGTGAGAGATCACCGGCTGATGCCGATCATTGGTCGGATTCGGGTTCGCGTGGTCAGTGAACTCCCGGAAAACTGGAGGTCGTCGGGCCCCTATGTCATGCGCTGCTCCGAAGTACGGGATACAGTTGACGCGATCTACCCGGAAATACCAGTTTCCAAAAATGGGGAGCCGGTCCCTGGGGAGTTCGAGGACTATGAAATCAAAGTAGACCAGGAAGCTTCGTTCGCAGAGGCGGTGGCGCCGACGATGGAGCCGACGATGGAGAAAGTCGCTCAGATGGATGATAAAATCGTCGAAACGATCCGCGTCGCTGCGATCAATCAGCTTGTGGCATTTCCCGCGTGGAACCGGGAGATCGTTGAGAAGTTCCAAGGCGACGGGTTTTCAATCGTCTTCGAAAGGTCATCGCTCAAGATCACCAACAAGCACAAGATCCAGATCGCCAGCATCCGTTTCTATGAGCAGGAAGAGCGTCGAGGGTATGAACTTGCCACGCAGCGCGGCAAGCAGCTCCGCACCCATCTGCGGATGCAGCGTGACGCGACCCAGGTGCTCAGCATGGTTATCGTGCTGTCGAGGATCATGGAGGCTGCCAAAGACGCCGAGACTTCTCTGTCTGCCAGCCGACGGATCAAAGCGGCAATCTTGGCGCAACACCCAAAAGAATGACATGCTGACGCGAATAATCGGGATATTGAAGGTAAACTCGTTGGTTCTTGTCGAGTGGCTGGATTCGAAGTCCGGTGGCGAATGGACGGATCTCGTCGTAGGAGATCCTGAGCCAGTTGTGTGTTTTTCGGTCGGGTGGATGATTCACTGCTCCGAAACGTCCCTCGTCATCATCTCCAATATCACTGTGAATACTTGCCAAGGCTTCGGCTACCTCACCATCCCGCGCGAGTCAGTGAAATCCATCACCATGCTGAGAGACCCACTGGACCGCCATCCGCTCGAAGATGCACTGAAGAAATAACAACGATCCAGTATTTTGAGAGCACCTTGCCAGCCGAATTCCGATCTCCCCTTGCCTAGAGCGCGTTGAGCCCATATCGTGCTTTTACCGGACGGACGACATTCGTCGAACCCGCCGGCACCGGAATAGGCCAATGCCAAACCAGGCAACACAGACACCAGACGCGCCGCCGTCAGCGCCGACCGTGAAACCGCCCGAAGGCAAGGGACGAGAGCCCAAGACCGAAGGTCCTGTTGTTCGCTCAGAAACAGAGCAGCAGGACTACGATCGCTCCGTTTTTCGCCGGATGAGCGACTCACCGCCGGATGCCAAGGCGCCCGAACCTGCCCCTGTGTCCCCGGAAAAGCAGACGCCAGATGATCCCGGCATCTCTCCAGCAGCGCCACCGAAAGACCAGCGGCCCTTTCGAGACTCCGAACCAAATGCAGCGGAAGCTTCGACGGAATCGAGCGAGGGCTCAGAGGATTCAGCGGCGCGACGAGAAGCGGAGGAAATAGCCAAAGTTGTTTTCCGACGAGATGGTTGGAAGGGAGATCGGCTTGATCGGCTCATCGACGGGATGGAAACCGATCAACTGATTGAGCAAGCGACCACCACGAGGAAACGACAAGCCGATCAAGATCGGCTGGGCAACCGCGCACGCGATCTCGAAAGTCAGAACAACGAAGGTTCTTCTGATTCTGAAGACGATCTCTCATCCCTGTCGCCGGCTCAGCAAAAGCTGGTCGAGCGGTACAGAGAGATCGGCGACGACGAGACCGCGCAGGCGCAGCTTGACGCTTTTCTGGAGCAAAGACGCGATCAACCCGCTGAGAACCCCACGCCGGCAGTGTCCGACGATGAGATCCTCGGCATGTTCCGCACTGAGTTCGATCTTCTCGCCGACCGATTCCCTGCATTGCAGGATCGCGGTAAGAAAATCGAGGTACTCCGACGCGCTGACAGGCTCATGGGCGCCAACGTCTTCGATGGGGAAACCATTTCTCCCGCCGAAGTCATCACGAAGGCGGCCGAGATCACCTACGGCGAGTCGGGCAATGCGGACCATGCGCGGCGGTTGCAGGAGCGGAATCGAGAGCAACGGGAGGGCAGTCCCTACCCAGGGAGCCAATCGGGAGAGGTCGAGGCTTACGACAGTGAGCAAGACCGAGATCGAGCGGCTTTCCGGGCTCTGTCCAAGGGCGATGAACCATCCAAGGTTCGTGACGCCCTTCCCAGCGTTCGAAGACGGTAAACGCCACTGCGAATAATCGACGCGCACTTGAAAGGAGACCTGGCTCATGCCTGGCATCCCGACATTTGCTGATTTTTTGGTCGCAACCAAGACGACCAAGATCACGTCGGCGACAGAAATCCTCAACGATGCGGTGAAAAACACCTACTTGTTGAGTGATATGCTGCGAGGACGTGGCTACACCGAGTTCATCAAGACCGGCTCTCGGATCAAGGACACCATTCGTCTGACCGACGCCGGATCGTTCGAGTTCTACCAGCCCAACGCGACCTTCAACCCGATGGATCGCGATACGTTGACCGACGTCACCGAGGACTGGCGTTTCGCCAAGACTGATTTTGGCTTCAACGACGAGACCATCACCCTCAATGAGGGCAATCCCGAAGACATCTACGTCGATCTGAAGCAGAAGTACCGAATGGACGCTTCGACCGACATGATGAATGGCATCGAGGATGCGCTCTGGGCGACGCCGAACATCTCAACGATGGAGAGCGGCACAGGAACGTCTCCGCCGGCGTATTCCATCCCCGTCTTCGCCACAGAAGACGGCCAGACCTTCAACGCTGCCTGGAACGGCACGGTGATGGGCGTCACGCCAGCCACGGAGCCTCGCTGGCGCAACAAGGTTGAGTCCTACGACAGCGCCAACAAGGCTGACGAGGAAAATGGCATTCTCGCTGCCTTTGACAAAATGTACTTGGATGTGAAGTTTGAATCGCCTGATTCAGCGTCGGAGTACTTCGAGAACGATCGCCTCCGCTACATGAAGATCCTCACAAACCGTGACGGACACACCAGCTACAAGCGGCTTCTCCGAGGCGGCAATGACCAGTTCGGCGCCGGGCCATCCGACCCCGAGTACAACAACCCGCGCTACAGCGGCATCCCGATCAAGTACATCTCGTCGCTGGACACCGCCCTGCTGGACCCGGCGACCGGGGCAGCGTGGCCGTCGGGCAAACCCCGGTACTTCTGGATCAACTGCATGTACGTGTTTCCGATCTTCCATTCGCTTGGATACTTGGAACAAATCGGTCCGATTCCGGGCGGCATTCAGCAGCCGTTCAGCCACGCCGTCTATTTCCGGACGTGGTACAACCTGTTCTGCCGATCGCGTCAGCGTCAGGGAATCGTCATTCCTGCGTAATACTCATCGTTTTTGCCATTCTCAAAAGGAGATCACAATGGCATTCTTTCGCAAAGGACTGACGCGGCTGGGCGATATTTTTCCTCTGGACGCGAACCAGTTCATCAACCGGACCGGAGCGACCCTGCTCAAGGGGTCCGTCGCCATGCTCGACATCCTCGGCACACAAGCCGAGACGACATCCATCATCGAAGGCGATGAAGCCTCTTCCTACGCCAACCTCACTCCGATCACTCAGCTCGCCTACGACTCCGGGTTCCCGATCGTGGTGGCCCTGGAAGATGTTGACGACAACCAGAAGGGGAACTTCGTGTTGTCGGGCATCACCCAGGTCTTGACGCTCTCGGACGATCAGTCGATCACGGACGCCGATCGCGGCGACGAGATCGCAATGGTCATCACAGAGTCTGTGGTTGCGGTTTCCGCCGCCGCCGTCACCGCCAACCGTCGGGTGGGAATCTTCATGGAGAACGCAGACGCTCTCCTTGGACCCAATCTGAAAACCGTAATCTGGACAGGAGGCATCCCGGCGATTGGCATCTCCCGAGACTCCTGATTCGAGCCGCACAGAGCCATGTGCCAGAAGATTGCGATCTTGCCTGCCACAGCATCAAGCGCATCTTCATCTCTCCCCTGCTAGCGCTGGGGGGGGGATTTTTCGAGAATAACCATGCCTTTGACGCATCAGCGATACATCGACTACATGACCCACGGGCTGGGCAAGATCCCGGACCCGAGGCATCTGCTCGCTGAAACGCTCAATGACGCCGGCCGCGCCGTGTTCACCGCCGGGCAGTCGGCGCCCTACTACCACCGGTGGAGTTGGCTGGTCAAGGAAAACACCCAACTCTTCATCCCCAAGACAAGCGATTTTGCAGAACTCCCGGCCGACTTCGGATCAATTCTTGCGGTTGAAGAAGAGCAGCGCGTCGTGGGATCTGTCCAGCTCACGGGCATTGCCCACATATTGCAGCTTCGAGCCGATATCACAGTCAGCCCTCTGACGCTTTGGCTGGCTTTCGATGTTGGGGGCATCCAGCAAAACAAAAACTCTCCGCCAATCAAGCACGTCGCGGTCTATCCACAGCAAGACAGCGATCGAACCGACATTCGCATGTCCTACTCCCGGACGTGGGTCAACCTGGACTTCGATGCGACAACCGGGGCGCTCAAAGACCCCAACGCCGTTCCCAACATCCCGCCCGAGTGGGAGAGACTCCTCAAACTCAACGCCATGCGATTCGCGCTCGAGATCGAAAACGAGACCACGTCGTCGTATGAGGAGATGTTTGCGAAGGAGCTTCAGCGATTGGTTTCATTCGATTCAAGCCGTCAGAGCATTTACGGCCGTCCATTGCACTCGGTCATCGACCGCGCCAAGGGCAGTCGTGGCTACCAGTATCCCCATCGAGGGATCACGCGACCGTAGGTTGAGCCCTTCCAAAGGCGAGCGGGTCCGGGACTCAACCTTCACACACCACACCCGCAGGAGAACCAGACATGCCAAGTCCAGACGCAACTATTTCGTTGGTCCAGAGGCGCATCGCCGATCAAATCCCGTTCGGAACCATCCAAAAAAGGGCGAGGCTCGAACTGTTTGAGCCATTCAACCAACTCGCTCTGTTGGCCGCGTCGTCGATCCCCACGACGCTCAACCCGACCAGCGCCGAAATGGCTCTGTTCTTTCGAGCCAACCGAGATTTCATAATCTCTGGCGCAGGGCCTCCAGTCGACACCAACCAGGCGTTTGCCGATGACGGCGGAATGTTGATGTCCACCAAGAGTGCGGCGCCCGCCAGCGGCAACAGCACGTACATCACCCCTCACCCGACCTCGGTGACGAAGCAATCGGCCTGGGGTCTGACAAATCGCTTTGGATCGACGAAGCAAATCCGGCTCCGCGCTCAGGTCAGCCTTCCGAGCATCGATTTGGTTATCGCCAGGGTGGGCCTCTTTGCGGCGCTGGCGCAACCGGGAAACATCGCATCAACCGGAGCCGACAACAACGCCATCTTCCTGATCTTTGATCCTGCGCTTGGTGCGAACTGGCAACTCGTCCAGAACATCGCCGGCGCGGACACGGTCACCGACACGGGCGTTGTGGTCACGGTTGACACGGAGTATCTGATCGACTTCAACATCGATTTGGGCCTAAAAACCATCATTCACATCAACGGGACGCTGATCGCAGCGGGCTTGCTCATCAACAGCCCGGTCAACATGCGTCCACAAATCGCTGTCGGCACCCTGACCAATGCCGCCAAGACCATCAAGATCCGCTACATGCATCTCTCCACTGGGATCTGAGCATATCCCCATGGGAAAGAAGCGCAAGGAAACCCCGATTCTGATTCCATTCCCCGTCCTCGGGGTGAACCGGGGTGTCGCTGCATCGGCCCAGCCGTCTCTCACCACCAGCGACTTGCTCAACGTCCGAGCTCTGCACTCGGGCGATCGGGTCGCTGGCGGGAAGAGGCCGGGGCTGGTGCGAGCCATGGCGTCCCAAGCCGGCGCGTCGGGGACGAGGAGGGTCAAGAGCCTCCTCGCCTTCAACAACCAATCCCAGGCGGCGCTGGCCGATGGAGCGACCACGGACAATGTTCTCACCCCGGCATCGGTGATCGGCGCTCGGGATCTTGGCGCCGGGTGGGCCTCCCTGTTTCCAGTCTTTTCAGCGGCGGCGTTCAATCCGTTTTTTCAAAACAACGTCCTCACGATTACAGCGGGGGTTGCGACCTTCCTTCACCCCGGAGGGTCTATTGACTCGGGGACAGCCATATCAGCGGTCGAAGGCACGGTGAATGACGCGATTGTGGAGCTCAATGCAATCCCCAAGGCAGATAACACTGGCAGCGGAAACGATGGGCCAAATGGAGGCCCAGTCCGAATCGGGCCCTATGTTCGGGGCGATGCTCGCAATGACGCCGGGATCACACTGATCCTTGAGCGCACGGCCGCAAACGAGGTGACTCCGAGGATTCGGAGCTTCTCAAACGGCGCTGCATCTGCGGTGTTGTGGACTGGCGCCGCAATCACGTTGTCGGGTGGTGCGGTGGCGAGTTCACTCACCCTTCAGCTTCAAGAGATTTCCTCGGCCATCCTTCGGGTTGTGATCTCTTGGCCATCGGAGAGCGTCGCTGTTGACCTGCAGGTTTCGGTGAGCACATTCGGGGACGAGTTTCACTTCCGGTCTGGAGTATTCAAGTTCGGCACCGCCGGCCGAACCCATGAGATCCTCTCATTCACCGTGACCAGAGTGGAAGAGGCCACCATCCCATCCTCTGTCCAAATAGCAGGGTCCGACCCAAACACGGAAGGATCAGACAGGTACTTCCTGCCCGACGGGTGGACATCCGTCCTGCACGCCACCGCAGCAAACACAATCACTTCAACGGTTGGTCCAGCGCAATCTGCCTTGGCCTCTGGCATTGTTGGAACACACATTGACACCGCAAACAGCGTGCTCACTTACCCTGGCTCCTCTGGATCGCCCAACCGGAAGTTCATTACGCGAACCGGAGCAGTGGCTGATCGCCTGAGCGCCATTGTCTTGTTTCCAGACATTGACTCGGGAGCGAACGCCAATGTGGCCTTTTCCTTTTACTCCCGGATGAACAGTTCGTTTGATTCGTACCTTGAGGTCGTGATTTCAGTCATAACACTCGACGGAACAGCAAGCCCGAACAACACCAAGCAATGGCATACCCCAGTATCGGCGACGCTCAACCGTGTCATCGCCGGGGTTGTCACAAGCCTCGGAACGTTCGACTTTGGAAATCTCGGGGAAGTCGTTGCCCACAAGGACAACCCGATTACGATCATCGACACCGGTGAGGCAACCAACGCTTCCATCCAGATTCGTGTTGGCGGCGTCACGGTGGCGTCCTTTTCGATCCCAGACGCGGGGATCGACCCGGCGACGTACCCGGCCCTCTACGATGGCTCTGGCGTCTCAAACAAGCGAATCGCCATTGGCCAGCCGATCGCCACGGTTGGGTCAAATCGCAATCAGTTCAGGTACCGATTCGTGGACACGGGCCTGAATCCGGATGGCGGTTTCAATTCAACGAGTGCTTTCGGCGAGACGGCGACCTACGTCAGCGCATTCACTGATGGACGTGTTGACTCGGCGCTCCTGGGCGCTCAGTTCTCTCCCCACTCCGGTCAATCGCACGCTTCGGGTTCAAAGATCAGCGGGGCGCTCCTTGGCTCCAAGTGGTACACCGTCAACAGCGTCGAGAGCCTGATCGTCGATCCGCTCAATCTGACCGCTGCCCCTTGGGCCAACTCCATCACCGCCGGCACGCTCCCCCTCAACTGCGCCCTGGCGGCGACGTACCGGGGCCGCATCGTCATCGCCAAACAGCCAAACAATGGCTCGATCTGGTACATGAGCCGCACACTCAACCCACTCGACTTCGATTTCAACGCCGAACCCCTTGCCACGGCCGCCTACGCCGGAACCAACTCGGCGATCGGTCAGCCCGGCGACACCATCATCGCCCTGATCCCGCACCTGGATGACTACCTGCTCTTTGGCTGTTCCCGATCGCTCTGGTTCATGGAGGGCGATCCCGGCTACCAGGGCACGGTGCAAAACCTCGCCCGGTCCGTCGGCGTCCTTGGCCCCCGCGCGTGGACCTTTGACGAGTCAGAGCGATTGTGGTTCATGGGCAACAGCGGGCTCTACGTGCTCGAACAGATCCCCGGGCGTCCCCAACTGGTCTCCGGGGTGAAGCTGCGCGGGATCCTTGATCGAGTTGACGCCGACACCACCCTGATCCAACTCGCCTACGACGCTTTCGACAAGTACATCTACATCTTCCTGACACCGGCGGATGGGGTTTCGCCGGGAATTCACGTCTGCTACGACACACGCACCGGCGACATCACCGATGGCTGGTTCCTCGATCAATACCCCCTTGGCATTGGCCCGTGGGCGGCGGCGGAGATCCGCGGCGCCGCAGATGCAAATCGTCGGGTGCTGCTTGCGGGTGATGATGGGTGGGTTCGCAAACACTCAGACCTGGCCTTCGACGACGATGGAACGGCGATCAACGCGTACTTTGATTCGGCGCCGATGGAGCCATTCAGCGATCGGGTCGAATCTCTTGCGATGGAGCTCAACGCCACGCTCTTTGCCGGCTCGGGCGCTTTGACCTGGGAGTGGTACACCGCTGACTCGGCCGACGAGGTTCGTCTGCTCTCGACCAACCCGGTGCGAACCGGCTCGTGGGGCGCCGGGACCGATGTTGGGTTCCAGTTCCCGATCGGCCTGCGCGAGCGTGGCGGCGCCCACAAACTCCGCATCACGCAAACCAGTTCGACGCTTAGCTTTGAAATGGATCACGCCGAAGCTCTCTACCTGCCCGTGAGCCGGAGGCGCTGATATGCCTGGCGGCGCCGATCGTGGATCGAGATCCGATGGTCGCCAGAGGCGATCGTGGCAACGGTTGCTGTCTGCGGACTCGTTCGTGGGACCGGGGCTCAGCCTGAATATCGGTAATGGTCAACTGAGTGTCCTTCCGATCTCGCCGATCACGTCAACGAGTCTTGGCGTTGGCCTTCTCCTCGCGCCGACGCCGGCGCTCGAAGATTCATCAGGTCTTCAACTTCAAGTTGTCACGACGGGCGGGATTCAGCGCGCCGCCGGCGGCGCCGAGCTCAGCATCAACAGCATGACCGCCGAAACCGCATCGGACGATGCGGACACCATCGCCATCTACGACTCGTCCGCATCAGCGCACCGAAAAATGACTCGGGCGGACTTCTTGTCGCCCATCACGGCCGTGCCCATCGGCGCCGTCACGATGACGCTCGAATCGACAGCCCCAACCGGGTGGTTCATTCTTGACGGGTCAACGATTGGCAACGCGGCTTCCGGCGCCACCCACGCCGACGCCGGATTGCAGGCTTTATTCGACATCGTGAAGGGGGTTCTTCCAAACCTCGGAACCGAGGTTTTTGCCAACAACGACACGGTGAATCTGCCGGACATGCGGACGCGAATGCCTGTTGGTGTCTCCAATGTCGAGACGGCGATCGACGTTTTGGGAGAGACGGCGGGTCAGTGGGATCATGTCCACTCTGTTGATCCGCCATCCACCATTTCCGGCGTCCCCTCTGCGGCGGTGGATGTTCACTTGCAAGGAATTTTCGATGTCACGGTCCCGGTCGCGGTGGGAACTGAGTTGCATACACACAGCGTGAACATTGCGGCATTCAACTCGGCTGTGGCCAATCCGCCGGCGCTGGCGATACACTTCATCGTGAAATTCTGACTTCCAAGGAGACCTGACGTGTTCGATGTCACAAACGATAATCAGACCCAGCGGTTGCTCATTGATCTGGCCCGCCTTGCCGCGAAGTATTTGGACGCCAAACGGGACTTCGCGGGCGTCGCCGGCGCCGTCGTCTCCGAAAACGTGATCGCAAATCTCACGGCATCGCCGCTGTCCAATATTGGCGCCACCGGCGCGGACCGGATGACGACGATCAACGCCATAGGCGCCCTTGGAGAAGTCTTGACCGCCATTGATTCGATCACACCGACTGATATGGCCAAGATTCAAGCGTTCGTCAACGACTGGGGTGTTCGCCCATTTCTCGGCAACCGATGATTGGAGAAAATCATGCCACTCAAACGCGGGACCAGTCGAAAGACGATCTCAAGCAACATCCGCCGTGAGAAGAAAGCTGGAAAGCCACAGAAGCAAGCCGTCGCCATTGCGCTGAGCAAAGCTCGACGTTCGAAGGTGAAAAGGAGGTAGCCATGGCTCAGAGCCAGATAGTTGGTGGTAATTACAACAACCAGTTCGGGAACTTCGGGAACCTCGGTGGCGGGTCGCCGATGAACTTGAAGGATTTGCTCAGTCAGATCCAAGCCCAACGGGATGAGGCCAACAAAGCCAACGAAGGCCGCTTCCAAAATATCCTCGGGCTTCTCAAGAATCAGGGCATCTCGTCGAAGGAGGACGTGCGGAGGGGGGGGATTGAAGAGCGAGGGAACATTCAGCAGCAGCTCATCAGCCAGGGGCTGGGTGGGTCAACAGCCCTCCAGGCGCTCCAAGGCCGCTCCCGCGAGCGCCAGCAGCGCGAATCGACGCGGATCGACGAATCAGTCGCCAACCGCATCGCCGGCGTGACCGAGAGGCGAACGGATCGCGGCCCTGATGTGGGCGCATTCGCGCAACTCTTGCAATCGTTTGGCCAGGGAGTCGGCAACCAGGGAGGTTTGAATCCTGACAACACGACCTTCGCCGGCGGCGCGGGGAGCGGTCGAGGCGGAGGAGGCGGAGGAGGAGGCGGAGGATCAAGCGGTGGATCGGGCAATCAGAGTCGTCGCGCCGGTGGCGGCGGGGGAGGATCAAGCGGCGGGCGCGTAGGCACGTTCAGAAACTCTGGACCCTACACCAAAGGATTCAAGGTTCAGCCCCAAGGCAGTGGAGGTCAGGCATCGACAGAAAATGCGAAGGGTCCACTTCGGGCGGGGTTTGAATGGCGATGGAACTACCTCACAAACAAGTTCCAGGAAGTCAAAATTGGCACTCCATACCTCTGATTGAAACGAGATCTTTATGCCCATCATCGTAGAACATGGATCGGCGATCTCGATGCTGGCGCTGGCCTCCGCAGCCGGGCTGGCGACGGGAAAAGGCCGAAGGGACGAGCAGCAACGATCCATCGACGCCCAGACGAACGCTCAGGTCCGAGGCATGGCGATTCAGGCGGCTATGGAGCGAGAGCGGAACCGCGGGCCATCCTTTGTCGAGCGGGTGAAGGCGGGCCAGTCCATTGGCGGCGGCGGTGGCGGTCGCCCGTCTGTCCAGACCTATCGCGCCGGCGGGCAGGTGGGATCTCCTGAAGCCAGGGCCTTCGAGGCCAAGCAGGCGGCGCTTAAGAAAAAATCAGAGAAGGTGAAGACAGAAGCATCGCGCCGAGCGGCGTTTCGCAAGGCCAAGAGGGGCGGCGCTGCGTCTCTTTCCAGTTTCATTGCCGAGGAAGAGTTCGTCAAGACCGGAGGCCTCAAAAGCCCCGGCAAGTCCTTGGGCGGAATTGGAGTCGGTGACGGCAGCATCAAGGCTGTGCCCAAGTACATTCAATCCCTGCCGGCAAGCGAGAAATCCGGAGCGCTCGCGGCCCTGTCTGGGAACTACCAAGGACTTGCTGGCCTGCTTGCCGAGCGCCAGAAATCAAGCGAGTACGGCGTTCAGGGCGACCTGACCGACGGCGCCATGAAAGCGCGGACCGGGTTTATGGCCGTTCTTCCTGAGATGGAGACCGCAAACCTGCAAGAACTTCGATCGAACCTGAGCCAGTCTGGATCGACAGACATGGTTCAAGCAGTCGATTCGGAGCTTCGCCGCCGCGACGCCATCGACACCGTGACCGTCACTGAACAGATTCTCCCCCAGTTCCACAAGCGACTCAGTGCGATTCATCTGCCCCCCCCCCAGAATGAAGATGAGCGGGTCGCCCAGGAGAAGGCGTCGATTCAAGTCCTCAAGGAAATCGCCGCCGCCAATGGGATGGATCTTGACCGAGCGATGGAAGTCATCGACGTGATGAGCCGGGACGCCGCGACCAACGCGATGAAGGCGATCGCGGCGCCGGAAGAGCCTCCGCCAATCATCAATGCAGCTTCGCCCCAGCATCAGCCAC
>VAOU01029834.1_pt1 | contig 38996 bp, 39 predicted proteins | sample 3393871 | NCBI WGS metagenome assembly VAOU01 (sample SAMN08290440, study PRJNA428436) | hydrothermal vent metagenome | isolation source: Deep-sea hydrothermal vent chimney | place: Atlantic Ocean: South-mid Altantic Ridge | depth 1820 m m
CAACAGCGTCTATCTCAAGAGCGGAACCGACAAACAAAAACGGGGGTTATTGTCGAGGCTCTTTAAATAACGGCCCTTCCTGAAAATCTGTGGCTAACTACATCAAGGAAGAATATTGTACGCACACATGGAAATAGCGAAAGCCCTCGTTTCATCCCCATTATTTGAAGTGGAAGCGTAGTGAAACAATTCATGGAGAAGTGTCAAGCCATTCGCGCCAATATCACGGCAGATGGAAACCCACTCACGGGTAGATATACCATACACGGCGCCACTGCTACATAGCGCCTCTCTCTCCGGAACTGTGATTGTGCCTGGCCTATAACCGCGTGGCAGCGTATTGGCACTAATATAGATCAGCACATCCCGCATGGCGTTTAGAATATCATCGGTAAGGTTGCCCGTGCCCACTCCACCGCTGAGATAAGCCATATCACCGAAAGCAGGAAAGCGATATTCCGCATCGTCATCCGGAATCCGTCTATTATGTTCTTCGATATAGCCCGGCAGAGTCGTAAGAACGTTGTCATTTAACCTGCGGTCGATGTCTTCCAAATAACTTCGGATGAGCCTAAGATCACTTTCCCTCACCGGGGCACCGGGGACAGTGGCAGCGTGATAGCCAACCGGTATTTTGGAGTATAATATTTCCCTGTCTTCGGTTTGTCCGTCTTCATTTATTGCAACAATATCAAATGACCACGTTCGTCCAGCGTCCATTGTAAATGTATCACTTGTAGTAGGGAATACGTTGGAAGCCCCGCCGCCCCAGTCTGTAAATACACCTTCGGGCAACACGTCTAACCCCGGTCTGCCTCCTCCCACCCAGACCGCTGTAGCGGCAGCCGGAGGAGTGTCGCTTACACTCCAGCTAAACTCGACTCTACCGGTATTGGCCGATATAGAAGTTCCCGGTATAACGCTGCTTATTGTTATCGTTGGCGCCGCCATTATCCTGCCCTCCTTCCAGTTTGATGTTCTTTAGATGAACCTGCCGGGTCAAAACAATGCAGGTTGTCTAACGAAACGAAGCCGGGGCCTGTTGCTGTCACATTTAGTATGTCTACCAGCTCCTTCTTCACCCCCTTTCCCTGTTCAAGCGCCCACACATTAATAACCGCCTTAAAGATAGCGCTCAGGGTAATAACAAAACCTTTTTCTGGCGCACAAAACTCTACCTGCGCCCGCGCCGAAGCGCCCGGTTTCATAGTTAACTTCTGACATGAATTGGAGACCCTAAAGTGTTCACTTCCCAAGCGTTCAAGGAAGACTGTCACTTCCTTTTCCGAATCGTTTTTTATTTCAAATGCTTGTTTCGTCGGTCCGAATGCTTTTGGTCTGGTAACAACGTGAACAGAATTTTTCAATACGCTAACCATCATCTATCTCTCCTTTTAAGTTATGAATAGAAGTGCCCTTATGTTTTCTCCGCGTCCTCCTGCGCCTTTGTGGCTTTTACGTTATACAGCCATTCTAATCCGTCTAATCCGGGGACTAACTACGCGGCGCATAGCCGTTGGTGATGGGATAACGCCGATCCCGGCCAAAGGCGCGCCGAGTGATACGCACGCCGGGTGCGGCCTGGCGGCGCTTGTACTCATTTCGATCCACTAGCGCCACGACCCGATCCACATCCGCCGATTCATACCCTGCCTCTACAATCTGGATCGGTGAACAATCCTGTTCGATGTACATCTCCAGAATAGCATCAAGCACAGTATAAGGCGGCAGGGAGTCGCTATCCTTCTGATCCGGCGCCAATTCTGCGGACGGTGGCCTCTCGATCACCCGCTCCGGGATCACCTGGGACAACCCATTTCGATAGCGCACCAGTTGATAGACCAGGGTCTTGGGTACATCCTTGATCGCCGCAAAGCCCCCGGCCATGTCACCGTAAAGGGTGGCGTAACCCACCGCCATCTCACTCTTATTGCCGGTGGTCAACACCATCTTATGTTTTTTATTCGAGATTGCCATGAGGATCAGGCCGCGGCAGCGGGCCTGGAGATTCTCCTCGGTAGTGCCTTCGGCCATGCCCGCAAACTCATCTTTCAGCCCATCCAAAAAGGCCTGAAACATGGGTTCGATGGGCACCACACTCGTCTGTACATCTAGCTTATCAGCCTGGGCTTGGGCATCCTCGTTGCTTATGTCACTGGTATAGCGGGATGGCATAAGCACCGCCTCGACACGGTCTGCCCCCAGGGCATCCACGGCAATGGCCAGCACCAGGGCCGAGTCGATGCCGCCGGATAGACCGATAACCACGCCACTGAAACTATTTTTCTCTACGTAATCATGCACCCCTAAAACAATAGCGCGGTACACACTCTCTTCAGGGGTCGGCAGGTCAACTGTCGAGGGGAACGAATCCATAATCGATCCGTCACTGCAGAACTGAATGACTTGCAGGGCTTCTTCAAATAGTGGGCAACGTTGCCTCACGGTTCCGGTTTGATCGGTCACAAACGACCCACCGTCAAACACCAGTTCGTCCTGCCCTCCCACCAGATTGATGTAGACAATGGGAACGTCATGCCCCCGGGCCTGCCGGGCTACTACTGCATCCCGCTCATCGCCCTTGTTAATATGAAAGGGGGAGGCATTCAAATTCACAATCAACGCCGCGCCCGCATCCACCGAGCGCTTTACCGGCCCGTCCTCCCAAATATCCTCGCAGATAGTAATGCCGACGGGCACCCCCTTGACCCTGGCGATGCAGGGGTGTTGGTCCGGTTTGAAATAGCGCACTTCATCGAACACGCCGTAATTGGGCAAGTGTTGTTTATGGTAACGGGCAACGATGGCGCCATCGCGAATAAGTGACGCGGCATTAAATAAGAGGTCTTTCTCCAAACTGGGGTGACCGACGATAACGTCGATACCCCTGATCTGTTGGCACAGAGCATTAAGGCCCCGTTCGGCACAGGCAAGAAAACCCGGCCGTAACAACAGGTCTTCCGGGGGGTAGCCGGTCAGCGTGAGTTCGGGGAATACGACCAGATCACAATTCAACTCATCCCGGGCCCGCTGCAGGGCGGCAGCGATTTTTCTTACATTGCCTGCGACATCGCCTACCCGAACATTAATCTGGCCCAGCGCAATCTTCAGGCCGTCAGTCATTTTCCTGTAAAGCCCCCGCCATGCGCTGTCCCCTTTCCGTTGAGGATTGCGCAATCACATGCCCGGCGGCCTGATATTGGTGCAAATTCATGATCATTCACTTAAGGGCACTTCTATTATTTATCCCCTCATCCTCACCTCCTCCCGGGGGGAGAAGGGATTATCAATTATATAATAGAAGTGCCCTTAGTTTTTAAAGCACTATTGTGGAGCATAGGGTATGAAGAAGCAAAGAATTGTGCTGGCTAAGTGTTACACTTTTCCTATGCGACTGGAGACAATCGACAGGCTGTCCACACTGCCCCCATCGCAGTGGAACCGATTGTGTGGGACCGATTACCCCTTTGCGCGCCACGAGTTCCTCAACGCCCTGGAAGACAGTGACTGTGTGTGTGCTCACCATGGCTGGATCCCCCAACATCTTGTGGCCTACCAGAAAGATAGCACGGGAGACAGAGACGCCAACACCCTGATCGGGGCAGTACCGCTCTATCTCAAAGACCACTCCTATGGGGAATATGTATTCGATTGGGCGTGGGCCGATGCCTATGCCCGCTCCGGTCTCAACTACTACCCCAAGCTGGTCGCCGCCATCCCCTTCACCCCTGCCACCGGCCCTCGACTCCTGACGGGAAAAGACGACCCCGACCAAACCATCAAGTCTGCGCTCGTTAAAGGGGTACAGACCTATGCCGAAGACTCCAGGGTGTCCTCTCTGCACTGGCTGTTTACCCAACAATCCACCCATCAATATCTGGCACAGCAAGGGCTGTTAACGCGTATCGGCCATCAGTTCCATTGGCATAACCCAGGATATGAGGACTTTGACCAATTCCTCAACGCGTTCTGCGCCCGCAAGCGCAAAAAAATCAAACGTGAACGACGCCGGGTCGAAGAGGCGGGTATCCACGTGGACATGCGAACTGGATCAGAGTTAGACGAACGGCATTGGGATGCATTCTACGCATTTTATCTAGGCACCATTCAAAGACACAGCGCCATCCCCTATTTATCACGACGCTTCTTTCATACCCTCGGTCGCAGTATGCCGGAATATATCGTCATGGCCGTGGCCTATGAAGGACCAAAGTTGGTGGCCATGGCCCTGAATCTTAGCGGGCAAGATACTCTATATGGCCGCTACTGGGGATCACTACGGGATTATCACTCGCTACACTTTGAGACCTGCTACTACGCAGCCATTGAATATTGCATCAAACAACAGTTAAAACGCTTTGAGGCCGGTGCCCAAGGTGAACACAAACTGAGCCGGGGATTCTTAGCCACCACCACCTATTCAGCCCACTGGCTGCGCCACCCCGAATTTGCCACCGCCATTGCCGATTTCCTACAACAAGAAGACCATGGGATGCGTGACTATATCAAGGCATTGGACCAACGCACCCCTTACAGGAAGGCACAGTGACTATTGCCACCCTGCCCCAGGACCCCAAGGATCTGCGCTTCCCGCCGCTAGAAAAAGCGAACAAAGATGGCCTGTTGGCGGTGGGAGGGGACCTGTCTAGCGCCCGACTCCAGGCCGCCTACCGCAGGGGCATCTTCCCGTGGTACAGCGAAGGTCAACCTATTATGTGGTGGTCTCCCGACCCGCGCACTGTCCTGTTTCCCCAGGCCCTCAAGGTGTCACGCAGCCTGGGCAAGACCTTGCGGCAGGGCCGGTTCCAGGTCAGCCTGGATCGCAACTTCGACAAGGTGATACGCGCCTGTGCCCTGCCCCGCAATGAGACCGGTGTAACCGGCACCTGGATTACTCCAGAAATGATCGACGCCTACTGCGAGCTACATCGTAGCGGCATTGCCCACTCAGTAGAGGCCTGGTTGGACGATAAATTGGTAGGCGGGCTATATGGCGTGGCACTGGGTAAGGTGTTCTTTGGCGAATCCATGTTCAGCCAGGTGTCTAATGCCTCAAAGGTGGCATTCGTTTATTTAGCCAAACAACTCCAGGCCTGGGACTACTCTATAATAGATTGTCAACTCCCCTCCAAACACTTGTTTAGCCTGGGGGCACAGCTCATCCGTCGTGAAGCCTTCCTGGCCGAAATTAAACACCTCCGCGAAAGCGTAGAACCATCAGCACCCTGGATCATCGATCCTGCGCTTAGAGTGGCCTGAGCATGTCCATCAACGAAAAAACACCGGGCCTGTTTTTATCCCTGCCCTACCCTTGCAATTATCTATTTGGGAACCAGGCCACCACCCTATTTGTGGATCCCGGCTACGATGTGGAAGAGGCCATTTTTAGCCGCTACACTCAGCAGGGCTTCCGGCGTAGTGGTGATTTAATTTATCGTCCCCAATGCCGGGGCTGCCAAGCCTGTGTGTCCGTCAGAGTGCCGGTAACGAAATTTCGCCCCACGCGTAGCCAGCGGCGGACGTGGCTCAAAAATCAGGACCTGGATGTGGTGATCGTACCGGGGCAATTTGGCCCATCCCATTTCGACCTCTACCGGCGATACCAAGCCAGTCGTCACCCTGACAGTTCCATGAATAACGATGATCCGGCGCTATATGAAGAATTTCTTTTTAGCCGCTTCACCGACACCCGCATTATCGAGTTTCACACCCCTGCTACCAAAGCGTATGAGGCAAACCTGATTGCAGTGGCGATTACCGATATGCTGCCCGGTGCGCTGTCAGCAGTCTACACCTTCTTTGATCCAGACCTTTCAACCCGTGGCCTCGGTATTTATGCCGTGTTGTGGCAGTTGCACTACGCCCAACAAAGGGGATTGGACTGGGTATACCTTGGGTACTGGGTTGAACACTGCGCAAAAATGGATTACAAGGCCAATTTCCGACCGTTACAGGTTTACCGAAACAATCGCTGGCAAACACTATCCTCTTGAAGGGCGCTCCTACGTTAATACCCTCGCCCTGTCATTTTAAGTATATCCCCACATCCACCCTTTTTGCTGCCTTAGTCAAATTCTTATCTAAGGTGGCGAGTGGCAAACCTTCGCGTATTGCTAATTCGAGGTACGCGCCATCATAGCTGCTGAGTTTATGGATGCGAGACAACGCCAACGTCCTGTTAAACGATTGGTGTGATGTAAAAGGATCGACACGTATAGGAAGATTCTCTAATTGTGTAATAAACTGTTCGACCTCCGAAGCGCTGATTTCCCTTCGTTTTTCTGCGCCCAGCAATACATTAGAAGCTTCCAGGTGCCATAGGTTTGGTACAATTGCGCCTGTTTGAGACAAGCTTGTTAGTACGGTTTCTGCATATTTCTGATCTGATGCCTTCTTGCTCTCTAACAACCAGCGCATCGCCACAGAGTTATCCATTACGAAACCTGTCATTTTCGTCCACCCTCCTTAAGTTCAACCAACAGGCGATCAGAAACTTTATGCTTCTTTTTTGTTTTTAATATATTGCTGATAGCGGCCTCTGTTTTTTGACGGCCACCTACACGGCTGGGAACAAGATCGGCAATGGGCTTTCCTCTATTTGTTATCGTAAAAGCCTCGCCAGCTTCTACTCTGCGAAGTATTTCGGGTAGCTTGGTCTTGGCATCGTAAGAACCTATTTTTTTCAACATCGACTCTCTCCTGTATATATAGACTAGTGTGCTGGTCTATTCCATGTAGGTCAACCCAATAGACCCGATATATGGTCTATATAAGAAGATAAAGGGAAGAGACAAGGGGATGCCGATAACTTAATGAACTAACGACTAGCCAATTCTTCCTGTTTGCAAAGGGGTCGCCCATTAATGCTTTGCTAGCGGGAATTTTCTTCTTTAATCGCCGGCAGCGCCCGGGTTGCCGGTCTTCTCCAGATCGGTCACGATCCGGCCGCCGCCCGACTTGCCATCCAGGCTGTCCTTCGTTGGCCGACTGATGACCGAGCTGCCCAGTACCTTACCCCCGCGGCCGGTGGTGCCGTCGTCCTGCACCGGTTTCATGGTATCCCCCTCGCCAGGGATGCCGCCACGGTCGATCATCTGCCTGATCTCGGCAAGGATCTCCTCGTCACTGCGCGAGTCAAACTTACAGCTGGGATCGTTAGGATTGCAATTCTGTTTCACGGGCGACCAGATGCTGCCTTTCTTGGGCTTTTTCTTCGCGCTAAAACCCTTCTTCATGTCCAGCAGGGTAAGATAGACTCGAACGTCCTTCTCGGTCGCCGTATTGTTCAGTACCTTTTTCTCATATTTGACGATCAAGCGATCCAGCGCAGCCTTATCCTTGGTGCCAAATTTAATGACTTTGCGCTTCTTCCTGCCCTTAGATTTACCTTTGTTTTTCTTGTTTTTCTTGTTTTTCTTCTTATCCTTCTTACCGTCCGCCATAATCTCGGAATTGCCACCAATGCCCGCTACGCTAGGCGAAGACCCCTGCCCACCACCCAATCCCGGCGTGCCGGTGATCCCGCGGACGCGGCTGCCGAATGGGCTGGAGGGGTCCGGCGCGGCGCCCTTGGGAATACCCGCAGCGCCACCCTGGGCGCCGGGCAGCCCGCCGGTCTGACCGGTACCCGGTAAACCCGGCAGCTGACTGCCCTTACTGGATGAGATGGTTTTGGTTTTTCCCAGGCCTGGGAGACCCGGCATGACTGAAAGCGTCTTGGGCACGCCGGGCGGCGAGGGCCTGCCGGTCAAGCCCGGCAGGCTGCTACCGCCGACCTTGCCACCCAGGTTACCCGGGCTGCCCGACGCGCCGGGCAGCCCGCCCGGTATACCGCCATTCAGCAGCGAGCCGCCCTTGCGCATGGCGTTGAGGTCCTGCCCGCCCACACCAGGCATGCCCCCCCTCAGCCCCGGCTCGCTCTCCAACTTCTTGGTGTCGGGCCTAACCGCGCCCTTTTTGATGGACTTGCCCTGGGGTGCCTGCGCCTTTTCCGGCGCCAGGGTCGGTGTTGGCGGAGCTAGGTTGACGGTGGATGTCACGCTGGGGCCTTGTAGGATGGTGGCACCCTGGGCGTTACCGGTATCCGTATTGCCCCCGCCCACTGGCGGATTCGATGGAAGTTGCAGGGTCGGCGGGTTGGCGTTCTCGGCACCCAGCACCTGGGGCGAGTCGTCGGTATTCAGGACCTGTGCCTGGCCGACGACGGTGCTGGCCCACAGACCCAGGCATATCAAAATAACCAGTGTTTTGCGCATGATGTCTACCTCCTCTAGCATATCGCACTCTGTTCAGTCTCAATCCCGCAGCGTTACGACGCCCTCGGGTGGTCAAACTCAACGACTATGGACTGAAAGTCCTCCTACTCAAGGAGGATATACCCTGTGTCACCATTCGACGAGTTTTGATGATGTTCCAAATATTCTTGTGCTATCTCATCTGTTATGTTCCTTATTGACAATAGCACCATACCCTATTGCCTAAAAGTGTCTGCCCCAATAATCCAGCATGTCCCGCCCAACGATAGTGTTCCAGTTTTGCCAAGCTGTCTACTACACTGGCTTTTATCGGGTTCAAGTGAATATAGCGTATCAACTCAAGCAAATAACCATCAGCATCACATAAAACGGATTTAAATCGATTTTGAAAGACATAGCCACTTCTTTTCTTGCGTTGATTATAGTGTGCCGCATATCCGCTCAATAATTTACTCATTAATTGGCTTAGGGGCTCAGATAAAACCCGGATAAGCAAATGATAATGATTGGACATCATAGCAAAGGCGAGGCATTGGCTGTGTGTCCGCTCAAGACCCAAGCCCAGGCGCTCAAGAAAATTTATTTTATCGTCGTCACCTGAAAATATACGGCGGCACTCTAACCCACGCCCCATCACATGATAATGCCCGCCGGGTATATGTAAACGTCCGCGTCTTGGCATGCTATATGTTTAATGAATTAACTTGGCTTAATCAATTAAGTCATTAAGTTAGTTGGTATCCCTATTTCGCCTTTGCGAATCCACTTACCAGGTTGATAAGTTAGTAAAGCCAGGCTCAATCCAACCTTTAATCGTCAATTTTGCACCTAGATCCATATTCACCACTTTATTGTATAATTGGGATTTGGCATTCATCATGATGAGATTCTTCTGACCCAGACCGCCAGTCATTGTAACTGGATTTCTTATACGGTTTCTGGAGGCGAAAAAAGTACTTTTACTGCGATCGCTATAAGGTGAATAGAGTGCCCTGCCTTGCTTGGGATATAAAGCAGTAATGTTGCACTGGAAATATATCATATGATGAATTTTTGGAATCAAAGTGAATTCAAACGTCTGAACCTGGGTCACCGATCCTTTTGCAAATGGAATCGTAAATTTCTGGGTCGCACTCCAATAGTTGCCATTACTTTTGGCTGTCTGCTCAAAGCCTCCACCAATAATTTCCCTGGCATCCTTTGTTTCACATACCAGTTTTGCGGTAATTGGAACTATTTTGGATGGCACATCGACATTTATGCGTATCCCTGCACGTAATTTTATCTTCTGAAAAGGTCTCAGGCTCAATACTTTAGTAACCTTCTCCTTATTTTTTCCAGAGATTTCAACCTTTAATTCTTCCTCAAAATAACGTTTGAAAGGAAGAATATCACGTTTGTAGATTTGCACAGGACTCCCTGGCTTGGCCGGTTTAAGGTTGGCATTATCGTATTCTTGACCGGTGCGTGGAAGAACCACACGAATCTTGTCCCCATTCAATACTGCTGCCCGAATTTTGACCACGCCCCCAAACGGAATCAAATTACCGCCTACGATGTAGACTTTTTTGACCTTAAACTTTTTAGGTGCATGTCCCATCAAGAACCATTTCGTATATTTGGCCTTATTACTCCATTTCCCGTTTGCAAGCTGATAAGAATACCTGACTTCGACCTGTGCCTTGGTCCCACCCGGATCAGCACATACTTCCTTCAGTATTGTTCCCGCCTTGAATTGGCCACTTTTTTGTCCGGAGAAGGTCCCGCCCCTGAGCCGGATACGTTTTACACAACCACCAAACCTCCCATACAGCAACAAATTGACTTCAACTTTTTTTACATTTTTATACCGGACAAAGACCAGCAGATCGTCACCCAGCGCAAGCTTATTCCGCGACCAATCCCAATTTTTACTGGGAGGAATAAGTTTAATGCTGGCACTGTGATCGGCAGCCGTATCTGCTAGCATGGACACTATGCCCTTCACCCACAAATCCTTGATCAGAGGCTTATTGGTGTTATGGGGGTTAGATACTCGCAGGCGATAGGTGGTGTCCGCCGTAGGGCGATCCACGGGGCGTGGCAAGATATTTTCGATATATCGGCTCGTTTTGGATGTTTTTTTCCAAATCACCCCTCTGGACTTGCCGGATTGGGTGTCGATTGCCTCGATTTGGGCATAGCCAAAATTCGACAAACCCAGATTGATTTCTACTCTGCTATCGCCTTTCTTGGGCCCAATCACTTTGGGTGTATTGACAATCTTTGGCAATGCGCATCCCCAAGGGTCCGTATTTTTTTGGCACAATGCTTCGAAACCGGTCAAAGACCCGGTATTCACCGGCCTGTTTGCCAGCCCAAAGGTAGCCTGACCGCTTTTCTCTTGCAGCGCACTGCCAAGGGTCCGCTTTTGCACCGGCATGCCGGGCTGAACCTTCAGCGGTTTCATCACGGATGCCGAGGGGCCCTTTTGCTTTCCCGGCAACTGTAGCGACGCATTCCCCCTATCCCCGCCGGCGACCTTGTCCTGTATCCGCATGGACTCGCCGCCCGGCGTCTTGATTTGCGGCGCCGACGTCCCCAGCCTCGGCTGGGGCGAAACAAGTGGCTTGATGGCGGCGCCACCCGGTGGCGACTGGCCCAACAGGCTCCCCCCACTGCGCTTCCTGGCCAGGGCCAGGGTGGTCTGTGGGCGTGCCTCAGGCTTGATGGCCACCGTATTACCGGGCTTCAAGATCTCCAGACCGCCACCCGCAGCTTCCGTCTCGCCGTTGCAGGCCCGCAACTGGGCAGCGGTGAAGGCCTTGCCGTTGAACTTGAATTTTTCCAGGGTGCCCAGCAGGCGGGATACCGTCTTGCAGGTGGCCACGGCCTTGGCGCCGATGTCGGCCTCGCCCCGGCAGCCGTTCATGCCGTCGCGGGCATCGTCGCAGGTCCCTTTGATGGCTCCCTGGCTAAACTGGGTGGTCATGGGCGTGTTGCGGGTCACCGCCAGAAAGACCGGTCCCTTGACCGTCTGCAGGGTCGGCGTTTCGATGGGTGTCTCCAGGCTGGGTTGCGGCTCCAGTTGGATCTGGCCGGTCCCCGTGATCTCCCCGCTGGGTGCGGATTCGACGGGCTTGAGCCCTGTCACGTTCCCGCCCTCGATCTCGGTGGGGGCGCCGGGCCCGTCGATAACAAGCTGTGCCAGGCTGGCACCGGAAATCGTCGCCAATATGTAAAATAGCACTAATCTTCTTATTTAACGGGTACATCATGAACTCCCCCTTAAACCCCGGCACCAGCAACAGTAGCCCCAAGAATATTGATCTATTAAAACAATCCTCATCGCCACCTCATTCGCTCCCTCTTCCTCCGGGAGACAGGGTCCGATTGTCGAGTTGCTCGAAATTCAGGTCTTCCTATGCCATCGCACACTCTAGAAACTCCGCCAAATTAGAATGCTATAGGACATCAAGCTTATCAGACAGTTACCGGGTAGCGGCATCGTTACTATATCAAACCGGGGGACCGGAAACTGTGACGTTGTACACAAAAACTTGTGAATACATCAAGTATATTGAGTCCAATTACCGGCTAAAGGCGCAATTAAATTTACCGTCTCGTCATATGAAAATCTTTATTCAATGTAGTATATTCAGAAGCACAATAATTCGGGACAGGACGGTCGCTGACCTTTATTTCGTACAGTTTCCCCCGACCGTCATGTTTCCAATAACAGGCACGTGTAAAATTTCTTTCAATCGAAGTGTTTCATTTCGCTGTCCTGGGTGCCGTCAAATCGAACGAAAGGCCCTTACCGCCTTTGCGATAGACACAGTAAAGATTCGGCATCCGAAGGCAAACCAATAACAGGAAACATATTTTAGAGATGCGCTTATGACCGCCCGACTCCCTTTGTATTGGGCCATGTTTTCGTTTCTTGCCTTCCTTTGGGGAATCCCGCCCGTCCAGGCCGCTCCCCCGTGGCAGGCCCAGGTTGCATTCGCCGGCGGCGGTCAGCAATTACCGCCCCAAGGTCCATTCCGCATAGTGCTGCCCAAAGGACTGGACAGCAGAACCCTTACCTGGCTCGCACTGGAATTGGACATCATTGATGTCAGTACACTGGTGACCATGGAAGGAAATACCATCGTGCTGGTCCCTCCCCAACCACTGGCACCGGGCCCACATCGCCTGCGGCTCATCCAATACAGTCCCAATGGCAAAGCGATCGAGCGTGGCGCCTGGACTTTCCAGGTCGGTAAACCGCAGGGGACGCGGCAATTCGCCCTGCAGGGCAATGTGACCCTGAATCCGTCCTATCGCGCCGCTGACGACGATATCGAACCCAGCGCGCTGCCGGGGAAACTTCAGGGAACCGGCTCAGCGCAGGTCGGCGTCCAGGCGGCCGGCCCAGGTTGGCAGATCTCGGGTAGGGCGGATTTCCTCTACAACAGCCTGCCGGATCTTCCCAGCGGTCAAAATAACAACAATACGGCAAACCTCAATGCGACAAACCCCGCGTCGATGAACGAATTCGAACTGGGTGAGTTTCTGTTCACCGGCCAACGGGGATCAGGATTTATCAATCTGGGTCAGCATGCCATCGGGTCCGACAGTCTCATCATGCAGCAGTTCGCCCGCCGCGGCCTCTCCGTAGGCACTCGCTCCAGGGATAATCGGTTTTACGGTACCGGCTTTATCATGCGCACCGAACCAGTTATCGGTTTCCGCTACGGGCTGGGCGTCTCGGACCCCAATAACCGGGTGGCAGGCGCAGTATTCAGCACCAAACCTTTCCGCGCCAACCCCGAGAGACTGACACTATCGGGGACCTATCTCCAGGGCCAGGGCCGGGACCAATCCGGCATCGGGGTAATCGGCAATACAACCGTCGGCAAGGGAGATGCGTGGAGTGTGACGGCGGAGAGTCTTCTAGTCAGTAGCCGACTGCGACTGCGCGGCGAATACGCCAAGACACGCTTCGATTTTGATGGACCCAATCAGGGGTTCGACAAAGAGGGTGACGATGCCCAGGCCTTCCTGGCCCTCTACCAACCCTGGGCAAACAAACTGATCAATAAACAACCGCTAAACATCCAGCTGGGGATTGAGTATAAAAAGATTGGCACCTTCTTCCGCAGCCTCGCCAACCCGGGACTACCTTCGGACAAAAAACTGAAGCGCGTATTCGTCAATGCCAATTGGGCCGGGCTCAATATTCAATCCTCCGTCGGGCGCGAGGAAGACAATGTCAACAACATCCGCACCTTGCCACGCCTGCGCAAGGAACAATTCCAGTTGGCCGCAGCCTATACGCCCCTGCCGAGCAATGCCCAAGGAAAACCGGGGAGTAATCCAAAAACCGTCTGGCGTCGCCTCCTGGGCACACCCACCTATGCTATGAACATCCAGACAGTGCGCGACCAAACCATCTCCTTCCCGTCCATCTACCAGGGGGGTCTGGTGGACTCGCATACCCGCGCGGTACAGGCCTCAGCCAATTTTACTCACCAAACGTGGAACTGGTTTGCAAGCTATTACACCGGTTGGCAGGACGATGCGACCAATGTCAGTCCGGATACGCGTAATGATATGGCATCGCTCGGTGTCAACCTGCGGTTGGGTCCCCGCGTTAATATAGGCATCCAGCTGCAAAAAAACGTCATCAACGACCAAAGCAACAACATTGATACCACCAGTTGGTTGACAGGGCTCAATGCCTCTGCGACCTTAATTCCTAACAAACTGATCGGTACGTTGAATTATGTGAACACCACAGAAGAGATATCCGACCTAAGTGCTGACCGGATCACACAAACCGTGGGCTTCAACCTGACCTGGTATGCCCGCCAGGCACGCCAGAACCGGCCGGGTGTTTCCATATGGTTGCAGGGTCAGTACCAGGATATCAACGACAAGGTCAACACCAGCCAGAATACCAGCCCCTACCAGATCTTCCTGGGGGCCACCGTGACTTGGCCCACCACCTACCGTGCGACCTACTAAGCGAGGGACGAATGATGAAACAATTGATAAAAATAACGGTAATCCTCCTCGCGGCGGTGACCGGCATTCTGCGCGCGGAATCGGCCTGGTCGCTGGCCAGCGTCGCAGTATCGCCGACCAGCAAATCCATCACGACCACCGCCAGCACAGTTTTCCTCACTTGGTCTGTCGTAGAATTCCCGTCCCCCGCTCCTTCCACGGTATCGTCTCCCCAGGGGACCTACACCACCCTCGGGGGTACCGTCCTGGGTACGGTCTCCATCCCATTGTCTGGGATTGCCACAGTAGCGCCCACAACTCTCAATTTTCCGGAAACAATCACAGTACCGACTTCGGTCATCACTGCGGCAGCGACGGCAGGCGCAAGCCAGATACTATATAAGCGAACCTTCACAGGCACGTCGCCCGTCGAATCAGAAACCGCTTCCATCACACTCGACACCACCACTATCGGCAGGATCCGGGTCATCCCCGCGTCGGCAACGGTCATACCGAGCATGACGACTACCATCCCGGTCTCCTGGGAGGTGGACGTGACTTCCGGCGCACCCGTTTCTATCGTTTCCAACGGCGGCAAATTTGTCACCCCCTCTGGGAGCAGTCTCGGCATCGGCGCACCTACCGTCCTCTCAACCACAGCGACCATCCGTACGCGACTGAGCGAGAGCCTGTCGGTTCCCAACTCCGTCGTCATATCGGCCTTGCGTAGGGGGCTCAAGCAATTTCGTTATCAACGCATCTTCCTCATCGACGGCACCGAGTACGAGGCCTTTTTGACCCTTGACATCAAGGGCATGCTCACCAAGGTCGACGCCAATCCGGCGCAACTACAGGTGGCCACGGGCCGCTCCGCCAACATCACGGTCAGGTGGACCGGCCAGTTGGCCGGGACAATCGGTGGCGCCATCACGGTCAGTTCCAGCGGCGGCAGTTTCACCACGTCCAGCGGCATGCGGCTGGGTAGTTTCTCGCGCAACCTCTCGCGCCCGGTAACGGGGTCCAGCGTCAGCTTCAACGAAACGATCCAGGTGCCACGGGATGTGATCTACCGCGCCCAAAAGCTGGGCAACGCCCGCTTCCTGCTAACCCGCGATTTCACGGACGGTTTCACGACCGCCACGGGAACCGTGGCGCTGAATATCACCGGCGGCAGCGGCGGCGTTTTCACCATCAACCGTATTGATCTCATGTTCCCGGACAGGCAGCGACTGCGAGTCGTCGATCGGGGCGAACGCGTAAAGGTGATTGCCGACATCACCTACGGCGGCAGCGGGCTCCTGAGTGCGAATTGGGAGATCGCCACCACTGCCACCAGCGGTGGGGCCCTGATTTTTCAGAGCTTGCGCCTGGTGCGCAAATACCTGAGCGGTTTTGGCCGCGTGGAGCTGGAAAGCCCGCAGTTACCTGTCCCCACCGCAGGACAGTACGTGGTGCGCCTGCGCATCAATAGCCCGGCACTGCAAGGCGACATCCCCTACATTCGTTATTTCGTGACGGAGCGCCATCCACGCACCCAGAAAAAGGTCCGCATCCTCGCACCTGCCGAAAATGTACTCCTCGCGGCCGGCGTTCGTTTTGCCTGGGCCCCTGTGCCCGGAGCAGCCTATATCCAGATTGAGGTGTATCCGAAACAGAGCGCAAAACCGGGCAGCGACAAGCTGGTGGCCGGACTGGCGGTACCGGCCAGTCAACGGGAAGTCGCCTTCACGCGTCTGGCCCAGGATCGTCTGGTTCCAGGGCGTGACTATCGTTGGCGGACGATCGCGATCAACAAGGCCGGCGAGGTGGTGGCTACCAGCGGCTTCCGAAAAATCAAGACTCCTTAGCAGAACCACGACCACCTGCATCCCAGGCGACGTTTACTGCCAAAGATCTTACCCGCATGGTCCTCAAGCGTATCTTGGGCAACCCGACCCTTCTACCCTTCAAGGGGGGCACCGAGGTCCCTCCGGCACCCCTTGGCATCCCTTTGAGGAACAGAGGAAGTCAACAGATGGCCGTATTATTCTGTGCAGTTTTCCCTTTACGCCCACATTGGCTTACGGCATCATACAGGCCGCTGCGGGGACCCGGACCGGGATTCCCGCCCCAAACTATTAACCGAGATTGTGTAAGGCATACTGTGGCAAAAGAAGAAAGCATTGAAATGGAGGGGACGGTCATTGAGACCCTTCCCAACACCCTGTTTCGCGTCGAACTGGAAAATAGCCACGTGGTTACCGCCCACATCTCCGGCAAGATGCGCAAACACTATATCCGTATTCTCACCGGCGACAAGGTGACCGTGCAACTGACACCTTACGATTTGAGCAAGGGCCGCATTACCTATCGTGCCCGTTGAGCCTGATTTGACTCCCTTTGCTTAAAGTCCGTCACCTCACACTTGCAGTATTCGTCCTAACTGCCCCGGTGCAAGCCGGTGAAGTGACCGTAGTCAAGGCCGAAGTAAAGTGTCAGGAGGAACGCTGCTCAGCCAAGGTCACCCTCAAACATGAAGACACGGGCTGGAAACACTATGCCAATCATTGGCGCGTACTCACCCTGGAAGGCGAGGAGCTGGGCAGACGGGTGCTGGCCCATCCCCATGTGGACGAACAGCCCTTTACCCGGGGGCTCTACACCCTGAAAATCCCTGCCGACACGGAATACGTCCTCATTGAAGGTCACGATAGTCAGCACGAATATGGAGGCAATCGCCTCAAGGTCAAAGTAGAACGCTAAAGAATAACCTGAACCGCCAAGACGCCAACCTCGGTGCCGCTTGTGGGATAGAGCGCCAAAGGTATTGGAAACATATTTTTCTGGCGCACTCGGCGTCTTGGCGGTTCAATATTAATCACGACAAGCCGTGGGAACACAACCCTCAAAGATTAAAACATAATTTGTTTGAATTATGCCGCGATCAGCTGTCGTCCCAAAGGAATCAGGTAAGCCACCGAGGCTGCGCCAAGCACTGCGTACCCAACAAGCATGAGCACTTTCTTTGACACCGCGCCCCGGTTGCATAATCGGCCCAACCACATTCCGGCAAGCACAAACGCGGGTAACAACAATACTCGCAGCAGATACCACCATCGCCAGTTACCCTCCAGGTGATAGTGGGTCCAATAGCCATGGTAAATAAGCAGCAACAAACCGACCAGGGTGGCAACCCACCACGGCCGGTCCACCGTAATCCAGGCCAAGGCCAGGGTGGCCAGCAATGCCGCCAGATCGAAATGCAGGATAATCAGGCCAAGGGCCAAGGGTAGAGCCGGAGCCCGCCCCTCCATGATCACGGCAAAAAATACCTGGACCTGGTTGGTAAAGTAGACACCACCCAAAAAACCGAGCAGCACAAATAGACTGGTTCCGTACCAAGCGCGCAAATTTAATCGGGCGTTCATCTTGACTGTCGCGTGCGTCTTAGTAGCTGTGTATATCCCCGCCACTGGAGCGCCACAGCATCACCTGTTGCTGTAGGGAATCGAGAACCTGGCTATTCACCTGGGCCTTGATACGGTCACGCTCCTTGGCGGCATCGGGGTCTCCCCAACGTGCTGCAATGGCCCACCACTTGAAGGCGTGCTCCAAATTGGGCTGCGTACCCCGCCCCGCTTCATACAAAAATCCTAGCCGGTATTGGGCATCCAGATCTCCCAAAACTGCAGCGCGCCGATACCATGCCAATGCCTTGGCATAATTTTGTGACACGCCCCTACCTCTTGCGCGCAACATACCGAGGCGCGCCAGGGCGCCAGGGTGCTCCTGCTCAGCCGCCTGCCGGTAAAACCGAACCGCCTTATGTAGATTAATGGGCACACCCATGCCGTCTACATAGATCTCACCCAGATAGAATTGCGCTCTGGCATCGCCATCAATGGCCAACGGTGTCCAGTTCCTGAGGGCCTCTTCAAAATACGCATTTCTATAGGCCATCAAACCGGTCTCGTAATCACCCCATGCGGGCACCGCCAAGCCAACCAACAGTGCCATAGTGAAAATGAATTGTTTCATTTCATCAGCCCTTTAAAGTCGTGAACCCTGCCCGCGATAACGCGGGCAGGACCGGATACTTGAATGTTTGACGTCACTTGGCGCAATTTGTTCACTATTTAGGCGCGACAATGATCCGCAATTCACGCAAGAAAGCATCAGCAATGCGGGCCTGGGTGGGTCGTTCTACCCATGACAGGCTGGTAATGGAGGCATCCGGGGTTAAATCGACCTGCTCTTTATGGCCTACATGCCAAGCCTGAATATAGGCATGACCACCACGCGAATCTTTGATCACCGCCAGTTGGAAGCGGTGTTGCTGGGCGCCGTCGCCTTTGGCATTAAAGCCCCATTGAGGCCCCTTTTTGGGTGGCCGCAAGGCATCCTTTTTCTTGTTGTAGTCAAGCCTCAGCCATGCAGTAGTCAGGGCATAACGACCAGATGGATCCAACACGAATCTCACTCCTTGATCGTCTAGGGCGCGTTTGAGGGCCGCCCAGGCTACATGGGGACCGGCCCGTACCAGCAGCCACTTGCTGCTCGTTGTTCCGGCGCCAGTGGGCGCGGGGGCCACTACTGGTGCAGGCGCTGCAGCCCTGGCTTTCGCATCGGCCCTACCACCAACAACAGATTGCTTGGGCGATACCGTTTGGGGCCTGGCTTGGGTCTCGGTCTCTTCCTTTGGCGCCTGTATAATGGATCCAGCCGCCTTACCGGGATGGTAGGCCTCGGCTGGCGTCGTAGCCCGTACCGTCACCGCGTTACTCATCGGCGCAGCAACTATCGCCCCCGCCTTCGCCAGTACCACTGGAGCCCCGCCAGCCTGCTGTGGCGCCACCAGACGCGACACCATGGCGGATTCATAACTCCCCTGCAACCGGTTTAAAAACGCCGCCGCCGCACCGGGCTGGAGGGGGCGGTCCTGCCAGACCAGGAACGAGGCCATACTGTCCGGGTATAGATCAATCTCGGCCTGGCGCACGGCATCGACCACACCGATATGACTGGTTTTCTCATTGCCCCCCGCCTGGACCTGAAAACGAAAACGATGCCGCTCCAGGTTTAAATCCTTTAGGCTGATCCGGCCCAGTATCCCGGGCAGGGTGAATACCTCACCGGTAGCAGGATCGTATCGCATACTGATCCATTCCGTGATCACGGTACGCGAGGCGCCGTTGTTCTCAACCACCGGTACCCCAAAGCGATGCAGGGCCCGTATAAGCGTCTCCCAGGCCACAGCAGGTTCTTTCGGGACCTGTAGTGCTACACCATGAGGGCGGTGGTCAATCCGGGTGGTATAGCGTTCGCTTTGCGATTCCTTGTATTCCGGCAACACCACACCGGCATCGGAAATACGCTTGCTGGAGTGCTTTTCCTTTTTGTCTGCCGAATGTCCGCAACCCGCCAGCAGGACCAGGCCCAGACATAAAAGGAGTATCGGATTTCTTTTGCCAATCATGGTCACCCCTGTCCTCGGTTGAGTCTTAATTCTTTGAATTTCCTACATTCACCGCACACTGTCTAGTCATGATACTCCTGTTCTAGTGTTTAAACGAAAGCCCCAGCACAGAAAAAAACAGGGCCCCATAAAGGGGCCCCAACACTACCTCGGTTATCGCTAACCGTTATCTCAGGAGGACATTTTTAAAGATAAAGGTCACTTGGGCGCCGAAACGGTTACCCACCCCGCTCAGTACTGCATTACCATTATGCCGACTGGCGGGCGTACCGCTGGAACCTATAATCTTTCCGGCGGTACGGTCATTGGCATCCCATTTGCGCCAGCCGTAGGACAGGGTCAGGCGGGCCTTCTTGTGGAAGAAATACTCACCGGTGAGCGTCAACTGCTCGGTATGGATGGCCCGTCCAGCATTACCCTTGTTGCGATCATACTCATCGTAACGCAGGTTGATGGTGGTCCGCTTCTTGATGCCCAGATGCTTGTTAATATCGTAGCCCGCATCAATGTAAAAACCTTCATTTACACCGTCCGGATTGTATCGAAGGCCGAAATTCTCAAATAACGGTCCGGAGAAAAGAGCGGAAGGCACCTGCTGACCATCAAAAGTAAGCCCTTGTGCCTTCTCGTACTGGGCATTAAATCGAACCTGACCATAACCCTTAAACGGCCTATTGAAGTACTGAACACCAATACCCCAATATTTCTGGTTGATATCCTTGGCATTACCCGCATTGGCAATCCGGCAAGCGTCCACACCACCACAAGCAGCCAAACCGCCCAAACCTGTCACCGGGTTGATTTGTTTGTGATCAGGGACCCCGTCACCATTGAGATCGTTGTTGAATCTAATATCACCCGTCTGGTAGAAACCGTAGACCTGCGCGTCATGGCGGCGTGGGCCACGGGTATTGTCAAACAACTTGGCAAAAGATAACCAGCCATAATAACGATAGTTCCGATCAGCGTTCTGAATCCCGATACCATCGCCATTGCTGACACCCAGAGAATAGGTGAACTCATAGGGTGAATTGGGATCACCAAACTCCGTCCAGTCAAAGACCTCAAGACCGATATCACGGGCGCCATCAACCTTGGTGCCGGTAAAGTTGCCGGGGCCCTGATCATAGACACGGCGGCCCAGCGCGTTCTGAAAGGTTGCCTCCGGCATCCAGATATGCACCCGGCGTCCCGGTGTGGAGTTGGACAAGGTTTCAGATGTCTGGGAGAACAGAAACTGACCCATGCGAAACCGCATACCCAGGCCCTTACTGCCATCATCGCGACGCTTACCGGCCAACTGGTTGAAGGTTACCGACGCATCCAATACGGTCATATTGTGATCGGGACGGGTGATCCCGTTCTGACCCATCTCCGTGAGGATAAAGTAATCGATATCGTTGCTGATGGGTATCATGGTGCCACGAATACCGATACGGGCCCGGCGTAGATAAAAGCTCGATTTATCCGTGCGGCGCGGCGGAACCGTGCCCGGGATCGGCAAGGTGCCATTCAAAGGTGACGCCTTGCCCACAGCCCCGGAGATCGCACTAGTATCGTAATTAACGAACGTGGGTTGCAAAAACCCCCATACCTGCAGGGTATGGGCGGTACCACCCGGCTCGGTGCCGCGCAACTTGAACCAGTTGGCCGCTTCCGCAGTACCGACACTGCCGAATGCGATGGTCGCGGCAGTAACGGCAGCCGAAAGCCGACTCAACTTAGGTACAGAACGACTGTTCTTTTTCATCAATCCATCCTCCTAATTAAGGTGTACTTAAAATTTTATTTATAAAAACGGGACGTCTGCCGAATCGCAACCAAATTTAAATGCAACAAGCCTGTCACGATTTTTAGCAGGCGCTGACAACACCCTGCTAGGGGCGAATGTAACTCCAGCCCGCCTCTTGTAGTTCCACGAGACGCACCACACCCGCTGGAACCGGATTGGCGACACTAATCAAATCACCTTTTTTACGACCCATTTTTTTCATGGTGTTACCACAGGCAGAGAAGGTCACCCCTTCGGCAGCCAGTGATTTGATGCGCTTGGATTGAACATTTTCCTTGAATAAAAGACGCAGACCGGGACCATAAGTCACAACTTCAATGGCGACCTTATCACCCCAGTGCTTCCTCAGGTTCGATACGTTGTTTAGTACGAGCTTTTGTTCAAAGCCTGACCCCGCTGACAAATGAAATACAACAAAATGCTCGGCAAACGGGTTATTTTTGCTTTGGGGCTTTTTATCGGCACTCGCCGTAGCCATGCTCAGACTCAGCATCGCCCCCAGCATTAATACAAACAACTTCTTCATAACTGCCTCCATCAATTGAATTTATTGACACATCACCTGCTCGGTTTAACCGGTTAGGCAAACCCTCAAGAACGCTTTAGTTTCCTTGACAGATTAAACACAAAGTGAAAATCAAAAAATTTTCACCCCATGACAACAACGAGCGTTTTTTATGTGATATACCCCGTTGTGGCATAGCGTCTTGTTATACAGATTGCACCATGCTCGTAGGGAGAGACGCAAAAAGTCACTAATTATTCCGAATTAACCACAAAATCTTCCTCGAACAACCCACCCCATGGGCCAAAGCGCCTGCTTGACCACAGCACCTTCTTAGCTAAGCCATTGAATCTAATATAATTATTTGTTACACTGCGGACACACTGGAACTTGCCTTATAACTAAGACACCTCGTTACAATTTCACTACATAAGCATTTTCCGTAATTGATCCCTTGAATGAAAATATAAGAAAACATTAATATACTGCTCCCGCAAGGGCCCAGGACCGGCTACGGGAATATTGCAGGGCGTTATAGCGTCTATATCAGATAATCGGATCTTTACATTACGCACACGTCACCATGGCATCTTTTTTGCTTCAGCACAGTAAGGAATTCCGGCGCAAGCTGGAAGACAGCAGACCGCGGCTCTATCGCATGGCCTTTGCCTGGTCCCACAATCCACCCCTGGCTGAAGACCTGGTTCAGGAGGCACTGGCCAAGGCATTACGTCATACGGCGCAGTTACGCGACATTAAAACCATGGATGCATGGTTGTTCAGAATACTTGCCAACTGTTGGCGCGATTACTTTCGGCGCAACCGGATCATGGAAGACATTGACGACTTGAATCTGACGCATAACGTGACCCCCGAATCGCTTCACAATCGGAACGAAGTGATTAACGAAATCCTGCTTGCAGTATCACAGTTATCAGAGGGCCAACGTCAAGTAACCACATTGGTTGATTTAGAGGGTTTTTCCTACATGGAAGTCGCCGATATACTTGCGGTCCCCATTGGCACGGTAATGAGCCGTCTGTGCCGAGCTCGTAAAACACTCAAGAAACTTCTTGTTAAAACTCAAACGTGTAGATCGGAACAACCCGCAAGCACAAGTATCAGGAGAGTTAAATGAAGGACATTGACCCGATCTCCGATGAGTGCCTGAATGCATTCGTGGACGATCAACTCGGTGCCGAAGAAAAAGAACGCGTCTTCAAGGCCGTCAACGACGACCCGGCACTCGGTAAGCGTATCTGTGAAATCCGCGCCCTGCAGGAGATGGTAAAACACGCCTACCAGCAAGTGCAGATGCCTGAGCGGCTGGCCGACGCACCGCGCCAGTGCCGTCTCCATATATTGTGGCCGTCCTTGGCCGCAGGACTGCTATTGCTCATCGGCGCTGGGCTGGGCTGGGTAGGCCATACTCAATTGGGGTCAGGGTCGCAACTGGACCAAATTGTGGTTTCTGACGCCACCATGACCCTGCAATTAACGGCTAACAAGCTCCCAACGCAACAACCACCCGGGGTCATCCTGCACCTCAACTCCAACAACCCGGCCAAACTTGTTGCAACCCTGGTCAAGACGGAGGCCCTGCTAAAGAGTTATGCCCGCCATGGCAAGCCGGTGCCGGTCGAAGTGGTGGTCAACAGCAAGGGCCTGGACCTGCTGCGCACCGACGTCTCCAGCGAAGTCGCGCATATCCAGGCACTGCTGGCGCGTTACGATAATGTGTCGTTCCTGGCCTGCCAGCGCGCCATTAAACGCTTCAAGTACGAAACCGGCACCGATGCCAAACTACTGGCAGAGGCCCTGGTGGCGCCCTCGGCGCTGGGCCAGATCCTCATCCGTTTGCAGCAGGGCTGGACCTATATCCAAATTTAGCCCTATAGGTTGATCGAATAAATTCGACCCTACAAACGTGGTGTAGGTGCGAATTTATTCGCACACATTAAAGCATCTCCTTATTGGGCATTCCTTGTATTGGATAAACACTCCGAACTTCGGGTTTTCTCTTCCTTGCACCTGAAATGACAGTTTTGTGTCTTTGATAGGGCATACCGCATCAATCATTAATGCCTTCCGCCTCTCCTTAGGGAGGCACCCAAAATAATTGGAATACTTTCGTTCCCCGCTTCGTCTCCTTAATTACCTTAACAGAAGGTATTCGCGAAGCTTATGAATTTATTGAACCTGGTCTGCCGTTCGCAGGAACTGACCAAGAAACTCGAAACAAGTCGGCCGCGGCTCTATCGCATGGCCTATGCATGGACCTGCAATGCTGCTCTCGCTGATGACCTTGCCCAGGAAACCCTGGTCAAGGCCCTTAGCAAAGCCTCACAGTTACGTGACCCCCAGGCCATGAATGCATGGCTTTTTCGTATCCTCTCCAATTGCTGGCGTGATTACTTGCGCAAACACAAAGAGGCCGAAGATATCGAAAATGTGTCTGTACTGAGCGAGACCACACCTGAGAGCAGCCATGAAGAACAGCAACTCATCCAAAAGGTCCGTGACGCCATCATTAACCTGTCCGAGGGACAACGGCGGGTGGTGACGCTAGTGGACCTGGAAGGTTTTACCTATTCAGAGGTCTCACACATTCTGGAAATACCCGTCGGCACAGTGATGAGCCGACTTTGCAGGGCACACAACACATTACGTGACCGCCTGCTACGTGGCATGGAATTCAACACCGCAACCAAACGGCCGGCACGGTTTCGGAGAGTGAAATGATACAAGAGCAAAAATTTTCCGACGAATTTCTTAATGCTTTTATTGACAACCAACTCACGCCGGAAGAAAAGAGCGACGCCTTCGTCGCTATCAGCCAGGATGAGTCCCTCAATCGGCGCGTATGTGAACTGCGTAAAGTGCGCGATTTGGTACAGCTGGCCTGTACTGCCCCGCCACCCCCTCCCATACACGGCGCATCGGAACGATGCGGCCTATGGTCACGCATTGGATTCCGTTCCATTGCTGCCAGCATCCTGGGGCTGGGTATAGCCATCGGTTGGGTCCTGCACACCACCACCCCGCATCAGATTGCACCCACCGGCCACCAGGTCAGCGCCTTGACCTCACCGCTACCGGCGAAAGGCATCAAGGTACTGTTGCACTTGAATAGCGGCGATCCGGAGCGCATGAACGAATTGTTGGATGAAGCCGAAAGTCTGCTCAAATTCTATAAGAAAACCAACCAGATTGCGCGGGTAGAAATCATCACCAATGGTGGCGGCATCAATCTACTACGTGCAGACACTTCGCCCGACCCGGCGCGTATTAAACGACTCTATCGGGATTGGAACAACTTGGCATTTGTTGCCTGCCAAAATACCATTGATCGACTCGAACGTGAGCAAAACATCAACCTGGTACTTCTACCCGAAGCGGTCGTGATCGACTCTGCTGTGGCGCAGATTATGCGGCGCCAACTTCAGGGATGGGCCTATATTCAAGTATAGCCCACCATTCAATAACTAATCTGTCTAAATATACTGTATTGATACTCATCAGGAGGAGAAATATGAAGAAATTACTAACTATTTTGATGGCAACCATTTTTACTTTGAGCGCTGGCGCAGCCATAGCCGGTAAATATTCCAAGCAAAAAGTGATCTACCATGTGAACTACAAAGATCCGAAGCGCCAAAGCGCGGCATTGCGCAATATCCAGAACCACATCAATGCTGTAGGCAAAGAAAATCTGGACATTCGCGTCATTATGCACAGTGGTGGTTACACTCTGTTGACCCGTGCCAATAAAGACATGGCGATGCAACAAAAGATCAGTAACCTCAAGGACCAGGGTGTATCTTTCAATATTTGCGCCAATACCCTGCGTGGCAAAAAGATCGACTATAAGACCCAGATGTTTGATGTGGACGAGAAAGACATCGTACCCAGCGGTGTCGCTGAGATTGCCCACCTGCAAGACCAGGGCTTCAGCTACATCCGACCCTAAGCCCTACCTTCCTCTGTAGGATTAAGGCCCATACCCCCGCGGTGTGGGCCTTTTTTTTAACCTTACCGGGCCCGCGCCGTTGTACTGACGCCACTACCCCTTTAGGCCCACTAAGCGCTGATGCAAGGGACTGCTGCGGGGGAAATGGGCGCGCAGAAACTCCATTTGATCTGTCAGCACCCGGCGGCTGCGGAGATAGACATATTCGGCATGAGTCGGTGCAAACGGCACCGCCAGCAACTTCATTCCAGCCTGTTCGGGGCTACGCCCAGCCTTGTGGTTATTACAGCGCTTACAGGCGGCCACCACATTTTTCCAATCATCCAGCCCGCCGCGACTCAATGGTGTCACATGGTCTCGCGACAGTCGGCCATCCTCAAAGCTGTCGCCGCAATATAGACACAGATTGGCGTCACGCTTAAATAGCGCCGGGTTATTGAGTGGCGGCACGTAATCCCGGTGACTATGATAGGAAGCATAGCCGTCACTACTGGTAGCCAGGATAGACGTCACATCAATCTCGCTACGCCTTCCCGTGATAGCGTTATAGCCCCCATGGATACGGTAAAGCAACACGCCACAATTATAGGCCACCTGATCGGCGTGATAGAGGCGTACCGCATCACGAAAACCAATCCACTCCAGCGGCATACCGGATATATCCGTTCTTAAAACCTGTTGCTCTAGTCCGTACATAGCTACCTCGTAGCGTTAATAATCCTCTCTAAGTTAATGTATTTAACCGAGTTTGGCCTTAGCAAACCAATTTTCGCCGACGATTGCAAGCCAGACGGCCGCGAATGGGAATGGCTAACTGTGATAGAGAGGAAAATGACGTCTATCGGGCCACCTTTTACTGGCAATCGGTCCTTGACTGATATACATTTCGCCTCATGTACGCCCCTCCCGGCAGGTTCGCCTACAGGAATAACCAGCGGATCACAGAATCCAGGTTATTTGCCAACGGCCAGTACCTTACAGGGCACTTCTATTAATTGATAATCCTTCTCCCTCCGGGAGAAGGTGGGGATGAGGGGATATTAGAAATCAATAACTTAAACCTTGTTTTATTCTCTCTCCCGAAGGGAGAGGGAATAAATAGAAGTGCCCTTAAATCAATACTCATTGATTTCACGGTGTGGCCACTGTGCATTGAAAAATTTCACGCTTCACGGAGAGCACTATGTCTGCAAAACACCCCGTAATCGCCGTCACCGGTTCATCCGGCGCTGGGACATCGACCGTCAAAGTGGCCTTTGAGCACATCTTTCGACGTTTACACATGAACCCGGTAGTCATTGAAGGTGATAGTTTTCATCGCTATGATCGCCAAGATATGAAAAAGGCCATCGCCGCCGCAGAAAAAGAAAACAAAAACCTGAGCCATTTTGGGCCCGAGGCCAACCACTTCGACAAGATCGCGGATCTTTTCAAAGAATACGGCGAGACCGGTGGTGGCAAGAAGCGCTACTACCTGCACAGCGATGAAGAAGCGGCCCAGCACAATGCGCGTTTGAAGACAGATTTGGGGCCAGGTCAGTTTACACCTTGGGAAGATATTCCTTCGGGCTCCGACCTGTTGTTCTATGAAGGCCTGCATGGCGGGGTAAAACATGGCGATACCGATGCCAGCCAGTACGTGGACCTGCTCATCGGCGTGGTGCCGGTGGTCAATCTGGAATGGATCCAGAAGATACACCGTGATGGGGCGGAACGTGGCTATTCTGCTGAGGCCATCGTCGACACTATCATGCGCCGCATGGATGATTACGTCCACCACATCACGCCACAGTTCTCCCGCACCGACATCAACTTTCAGCGTGTGCCTTTGGTTGACACCTCCAACCCCTTTATCGCCCGGGATATCCCCACCCCGGATGAAAGCGTCATCGTGATCCGTTTTCGCAATCCAGACAGCGCGGACTTTCCCTATCTACAGCAGATGATCAAGGACTCTTTTATGTCCCGCCCCAATAGCATCGTCATCCCCGGCGGCAAAATGGGGTTTGCCATGGAATTAATTCTGAAACCCATCATTGAGAAGATGCAGGTCAGCATGGTGAAGGGATAAAAGAATCTGGAGTTTGGGGCAAATGGGGCAATAGCCACATACAAGGATGCCTTTAACCCCCTCTCCGATTTTATTGCTGTGCGAATAAATTCGCACCTACAGGACTGCCCCTACTTGATCTTGGCTTCTTTGTAGATGACGTGTTTGCGTACTACCGGGTCATATTTCTTCATTTCCAATTTTTCCGGTTTGGTACGCTTGTTCTTGGTAGTCGTGTAGTAGTGACCGGTACCAGCACTCGACACGAGCTTGATCTTATCTCTCATCAGGCTACACCTTCTCGCCGCGGGCCCGCACTTCCTTGAGCACGGTATCTATACCCTTCTTATCGATGATACGAATACCTTTCGCGGAAATACGCATACGCACCCACCGATTTTCGCTGGCAACCCAAAACTTTCGATAATGCAGATTGACCAAAAAACGGCGCCGCGTCCTATTGTTGGCGTGGGAGACATTGTTCCCACTGATGGTCCGCTTGCCTGTGACCTGACAAACCCTAGGCATGGTAAAAACCTCCAAAATACCCCAATTGGGGCGAGAAAGACGCGCATTTATACCAGAACCGGGCTCGCAAAGGTAGCCCCATTTCTCAGATACGAGGCTCGAGGTACGAGAGGTGAGCACAATAATCTGCTCGTCCCTCGCCCCTTTGATCTAGCCTCCGGCTAGAGCAGCCCACGTTCACTAAAAGACACGGTTTCCCCATCCCCCACCACCAGATGATCCAGCACCCGAATATCTACCAGGGCCAGGGCATCCACCAGCCGTTGGGTTAGGCTTTGGTCGGCCAAACTGGGCTCAGCAACCCCGGAGGGATGATTATGGCTAAAAATGACTGCGGCGGCATTATGGCCCAGGGCCCGTTTGACCACCTCTCTGGGGTGGACACTGGTACCGTTGAGGGTGCCCTTAAACAACTCCTCGAAGGCCAGTGCCCGGTGACGATTGTCCAGAAACAGACAACAGAACACCTCGTACTGCCTGTCCCGCAGGCGGGCATGCAGATAATCCCGGGCGACCTGGGGTGAATCCAGCACTGCCCCACGAAACAGCACCTCACCCAAGTGGCGCTGGCCCAATTCCAGGGCCGCCTGTAGTTGGGCATATTTGGCGGTCCCCATTCCGGTCACTGCACAAATTCGCTCCCGGGGGGCCGCCAACAGGGGCCGGAGCCCACCAAATTGCTGTAATAGACGCCGGGCAAGATCAATGGCACTGTGTCCCCGGCAACCGGTACGTAGAAAGATTGCCACCAATTCGGCATCAGATAGGGCCACCGATCCTCGGTTTAACAACTTCTCCCGAGGCCGCTCGCCTTGGGGCCAGTCTCGAATTGTCATATACACTCCTTGTATATAATGTGGTTTATAGTCCTTGGAGATTCCCGAAAACCACGTTTTCGGGAATCGAGTTTAAAAATAATAGGGAAATTATTTTTAAACACACCTTTAGGTCAGTAGACTCTACACCCCATGGCCACACTATCCAACAAACGTATCCTGGTCGGTGTCACCGGTGGTATTGCCGCCTACAAGGCCGCGGACTTAATACGGCGCCTGCGCGAACGCGGCGCCGAGGTGCGCGTGGTTATGACCCAGGCCGCAAGCCGATTCATCACCCCCCTTACCCTCCAGGCCATCAGCGGCCACCCGGTCCACAGTGAATTTCTGGATACTGGGGCCGAAACAGCCATGGGTCATATCGAATTGGCGCGCTGGGCCGACTTGGTGCTGGTCGCACCCGCTGGGGCCGATTTCCTGGCCCGGCTGGCTCAGGGCCGGGCCGATGACCTGTTGGCCACCCTGTGCCTCGCCACCAAGAGCCCAGTTGCCGTGGCCCCGGCCATGAATCAACAAATGTGGGCCAACGCCAGCACCCAGAATAACCTCATCAGCCTGAAAAAGCGTGGGGTCACTTTCTGGGGGCCGGATAGCGGTAGCCAGGCCTGTGGCGAAACCGGTCCTGGCAGGATGCTGGAACCTGCTGAACTGGCTGAACATGCCGCAGCCCTGTTCCAAACGGGTAGCCTGGATGGTCTGCAGATCATGGTCACCGCCGGTCCCACCTGGGAACCCATCGACCCGGTGCGGGGCCTGAGCAACCGCAGTTCGGGCAAAATGGGTTACGCGGTGGCTCAGGCTGCCATGGAGGCAGGGGCTCAAGTCATTCTGGTATCAGGCCCCACGACCCTGGTCGATCCGGACCGGATACAAACCCTACGGGTGGCCACAGCCCAACAGATGCACGACACGGTACACACCCATATCCACCCCATCGATATTTTTATCGGCGTGGCGGCGGTAGCAGACTATCGGCCGATACAAACAGCAGCCCGTAAAATCAAAAAATCAGATGCCAGCCTATCGCTCGAGTTAGTACCCAACCCGGATATTCTCGCCAGTGTGGCCGCCCTTGATCCTGCCCCCTATACAGTGGGTTTCGCCGCTGAAACCAACGATCTGGAGGCCCACGCCCGAAAGAAACTGGAGGCCAAAAAACTGGATCTCATCGCCGCCAACCCTGTGGGGGACCGCCACAGTGGGTTCGAATCGGACTTAAATCAACTCACACTCATAGACCAGCACAGTCTCACCCCATTACCGCTACAAACCAAGAGTCGGCTGGCCCGAGAACTCATTTCTGAAATCGCCCAGAGGTACCATGAAAAAAATACAACTCAAAATACTCGACCCGCGCATCGGCAATGAATTCCCCCTGCCCCGCTACGGTACAGAGGGTTCCGCAGGCCTCGACCTGACGGCCTGCCTGGACGAACACCTGCATATCGATCCCGGTGATACCCACCTCATCCCCACCGGGTTCGCCATCCATATCGCCGACCCCCAGATGGCCGCAGTGGTGTTGCCCCGTTCTGGGTTGGGCCACAAACACGGTATTGTTTTAGGCAATCTGGTGGGACTCATTGATTCCGATTACCAAGGACAGTTATTTGTGTCCTGCTGGAATCGTGGCAAGGAACACTTTGTGATCCAACCGGGGGACCGCATTGCCCAACTGGTATTCGTGCCAGTGATCCAGGCAGAATTTGAGGTCGTTAAAGACTTCGAGAAAAGCCACCGAAGTGATGGAGGTTTCGGTCATACCGGACGTCAGTAAGTCATGGCCTCCCGTCGGCATACTATGGCATACCCCCTATCCCCTGGAAATCTATGTATATGCTTAGTCAAGAGCACTTCTCAACCCCCTCTCACCCCAAGAGAAGGCTAGGGTGAGGGGTCAAACAAGGATAGCGCGCTGTAAATTCTACTATCCCCTCATCCCAACCTTCTCCCTGAGGTAGAAGGGACTATTAATAAGAAGTGCTCATTTTAAGTAACCTATACTGTTTCAAAGCGTTAGTTATTCATGATCGTTTGTGATAGGTGGAGTGCTGTACTTAATGGTTTCTCATCGACGCCACAATTATTACAGGTTAGCCCTGTCCATACTCGCCCTGGGCCTGCTGGGTCTGGGGTCCTATCAGTTGCTGAAAAAAAATATAGCTCAGAACAAAGCTCAGACTTCTCAAGATGCGGTACATCAACTTGGCACACTCATCGCAGCCCAGGTTGAAACGCAACAGTCTCTGCTGAACAGAATACAAACTTCTCCGCCCCTGGTGGCGACGCTCAAAAGCCGCAGCCAAACCAAGCGAAAACAACACCTCAAGGCATTGGGCGCCCTGTTTGCCCCTGGGGCTGTGCTACAACACCAGCGGCCCAATCAGTCCATTGCGATGAATTCCCTGGTAAATCGTATCATCCTGCATACCTCCAGCGCACCGGTGCTGCACCTACACCTGGATGCAGCCCAACTCCTGGATAGTGCCTGGCAACAACTAGGGCAGCCTGGATATGCAGAATTGTATAGCGCCACCCATACTGGGCAACGGGTGGTCGCCAACAGCGGTGAACACGATCTCAAAGACACCGCCCAGGCCCTGACAATGAAAATAGCCAATACCAAGCTCAGCATAGGTTATTGGCCCAGCAAACGGATATCGGCCCAGCCATCCAACCTACGCAATACACTTGCGGCCATTTTTTCGGTCATTGCCTTATTATTGCTATTGGGTGATCGCATATTATTTAACTTTACCGCGAGGGCGCTGCATCATGACATCAAGCTGGTTGCCCGTATGTTTAAGGATATCCGCGACGGCAGACTACATAGAAACTACCCCATACAACTTGATGAGTTTAGACACTTGCTCAATTACATCGCACGCTCCGGGGGCAAACTGGTCAGGGAACGCCGCAAACTGCAAGACCTTGGGCTCACCGATCACCTCTCTCAACTGCCTAACCGTCGTGCCTTTGAGGATCGCCTGGAGCAGTTGTTTATTCAATCCGGGACCGGATTTGCCATGTCGGTACTCATGATCGACATTGACTACTTTAAACAGGTCAACGACAGCTATGGTCACGACGCCGGTGATGCCTTGATTGTTAAATTTGCAGCAGCCCTCAAAGAGGCGATACGTGATACCGATTTCGTGGCCCGCTTGGGGGGCGACGAGTTCTGTATTATCTTTCCCTATACTGAACTGGAGACCGCCAGCGGTCTGGCGGATCGGTTGCGGCGCAAATTACCCAAGACCCTGGAACTCAAACCCGGCGCCACCCACATCCTGCGCTGGACCGGAGGGCTCAGCGCCATGGAGACCCACGACGCCACCTATGACGAAGTACTGTGGCGCGCCGACCAGGCCTTGCTCGAGGCCAAGGAGGCCGGTCGTAACCGAGTCTACCTCTATACCCGCGACAGCGTGCCCCAACGCGCCTAGGCCTATACGATTACACGCCTGTGCATCGCAAATTACAGTCTTATCCTACCCCGAATGATCGGTATGATCGGCCCAATGAAAAACGGCCTGATCCTGTTGCTGCATCTGCTCACCCTACCCCTCAGGCTCGCTAGGCCCGGTGGCGCCAAGGCCATTGCACGGAGAATCTGGCTCTCAAATATCGGTCCGAGCCTTGCTAGCAATTTTCATTTTTCTTTTAGCTGTATTACGATGTAATACATACCCTCTAGATCCGCCTGGAGCAAACTATGGGCACTCTGACCATTCGCATCGACGATGAACTCGAAAAAGACCTTGGCCAACTCGCTAAGGCCCTACATCGTACGAAGAGTGATCTGGCTCGTGATATGTTACGCAAGCGCGTTGCCGTGGAGCGATTCCGCGAATTAAAACGCCAAGCACTACCACTCGCTGAAGCAGCCGGATACCTAACTGACGAAGATGTCTTCCGCGATATTTCGTGAAGGTATTTCTCGACACCAATGCATTGGTGAGCGCACTGACCGCGCGAGGATTGTGCACAGAACTCTTCGAGGTTGTTTTACAAGTCCACGATTTGCTCATTTCAGAATCCGTTATAGTAGAACTAAAGCGAATCCTCCCGGGGAAAATGGGTCAGTCAAAGACCATTACGAAAAACTTCGTCGCCTTACTCCGTACCGAAGCCCAACTGGTTGCTGGCGCAACACCTTTCCCCTCGTTTAAGCGTTTAAGGTAAGCGTTTAAGAGGGGTTTAAGGGGTCAAATCTTGACTTAACATATTAAAGTCCTTAACGGCCTGTTTATCATTCAGCAGTAATTGGTTTAATCGCCCTATGGTCTGCGAGACTGTCGAGTAATGCCTCACATGAAATACAGTCGCTATTTCCAGCAATTTAGCACCCCCCACGCCTTGGCATAACTTCATAGCCACCCACCGGGGAACATTCTTCTTGCCCTGCCCACGCTTGGCTACCAGGAGATTATTAATCGATAAGTCATAATACGCCGCTACCGCTTGAATAATCCTCAACAGCGGAACCGGGTGCTTTAAACCTTTCTGATCTATTTCAGCATCTAAGGATTGGGCCTGACTGTAGGCATAGTCCTTAAACGATTTATCTCCCCAAATCGAGGGGGTGTTTTTTAACCGATAAAATCGTTCGGTTTCACGGTCATTACCTTGCTCAACGTAGGTTTTGTACGCTCTATAACGCTGCACACTCCCCAACTCACCATAGACCGTGTCACGGTTTAACCCAACCAAACCCTTGTCTTTGTTGATATACGCCGCAAAGCTTGACCAAGGATAATCTTCCAGTTTGCTGACCAGTGGCTTTTTCACTTCAATAGGGTTTCTATGGATATAACGACTGACCTGCAATAGATAATTACTGGCATCAATCACAATCGCCTTGTAGCGACCACGAAACAAGGGACCATCGGTGTGCTTGCGACGATTATGCCGCTGGGTATACACCCCGTTTATATACCGCATCGCTCGGCCTAAATTACCTCGAGGGGTCTTTAACAGCAGGTGATAGTGGTTACCCATCAGGCAATAGGCATGAACTTCCATACCAAAACGTTGGCACGCTTCCTCTAAACTCCGGAGAAAATCTTCATAAAATGCCCTATCAGGAAATATCCACCGCCTGCCTCCACCTCGATTCATCACATGGTAATAAGCATCTTCATATTCTATCCGCAAGGGCCTTGCCATAACGCAACACTAGATCCTTTAATATGTTAAGTCAAGATTTGACCCCTTATCAGCTCTTATTCAGCTAGTCGATTGGCTGGGCCTCACCCGGATCGATGACTGCGACCCCGGTGGGGATCGTTAGCGTTGCCCTGACCTGTGTGGCAATGCCTTGATTTACTACTTGGAGGCCGAGGGGGATAACGGTGGCTGGTAACGGGACCACCGCGTCCGGATGAACATGGTTCAACGCCCCCGCGATGAGTTGCGACAACAGGTTATCGGTTCCGTCCCGGGTGGCGGTAGCCAGAGGTCAAACCCTGCGAACACGGCCTGTCCGGTGCCATAGTCATAGGTGGTTACCGCATCGGCAGGCTGTGGTAATTCTGGGTCGCAGTCGTTGTCGTTACCGTTGCTGTTGCTGTTGCTAGATTTCTTGTCGCCTCATCTTGGGTAACCAGTCCTGTACAATATTTCTTAGGCTGTAGATACTGATACTTACCCAGTCAGGGTGGCGTAGCAGCTAAATAATGGCTCGGTACGAACGCACTACGGATCAGCTAGGCGCTATTATCTACTCCATTTGGAGAATGCCATACTTGCCAAGTTTGCATATCCACCATGCTCGCCCTTAGTGCCTTCGCGATCTTGCGTACATCATATGTTGTGTCTCGTCTGCTCGATGTCAAGACGTGCACCTGAAGTACACCCTCACAGTTATCCTCGAATAAAACACTTAAATATGGACACGAGGGCGGCATGTCGCCCCAAAGGACTACGCCTCTACTACTCTCTTCTCTTTTCCAACCAATACCTGGGAAAATCTTACTGATAGAAATCTTTATATATGTAGTGTTTCCAATTGGAAGCAAGTCGCTCTCACCTGCTATTTTTTCTATTTCACGACCAAGATTCTTTGGCCTTACTACCCAATAATCGTAGCTCATGGTTATGGTGCCTTGGGAAGAAGCAAACACTCTGGAACGTGTCTGTGCTGGACAAGCGGTGAAGGAAAAAGCCGTTCCACTTGTCTCTGAAAATGACGCCCATCACCAATAGCCCAGCCTAAAGAATAGGTCGGGCATGAAGCAATTGCCCCCAACTGCCGGCCTCGCTGCTCAAAGTCTTTGTTTACCTGCGAATCGATAATGAAATCCTGTTTACCCGAAAAATCGATTGCCTTAACTTCCCACAAGGTCGAACCCGTCAACGCATCAAACGCAACGCCGTTCACACACACATCACCGCCTGGAAACTGATTCCCAATGACAGTATCCGCGCATAATCCCGATCGGTAGCCTTGCGGACCACCTTTATGAAAACCCAATGGTATTGGATCACATAAACCGCCCGCAGTTGCAGGAAATGTCAATGCACTGAGTCCAACCGCCGCCATAATGGAAGGAAGCGCAGGTAATGCCGTGCCGCTCGAGCCTGCAACTAAAGCCGCAGCCAAGGCCACCATAGCAAGCACCACAATAGTTAGCACTATATATTTTATCGCCTGCACCAATGGCTGCAACTCAGGCTCTGCGCATGGTGCCTCACCTTCGCCACCGTCTAACCCAGAAGATATGCGATATGCCCCTGAACCAGTCTTTGGATCCGTAATTATATAGCCAATACCACTACGACCCACCGCCTTTACAGGAATTTTCTCCGACACGATCACCTCAAAACCTTGCTGAAGTGCTGAATTAATATCAGAGACTATTTCGTTTGAAATTTGGAGCCTAGAAATTATTTGTGAGGCATTACTTGCGTTAACAGTATATATCTTTATATTTTGCTGATTCGAATCCAGCATCACTTGTGCCGCCGAGAGGCCGGTACCTTGCCAATTGAAAATTACCTGCTCAAGAATAGAGCCTTCAAGATAAGATTGCAGGATCCCAACATATTGGACATATTTTTTATTAATGCTCGGTAAACCACCCGCTACAGCTAGCAAACTAAGCTTGATATCAACTGTACGGTTGATATAGTTTCCCTTAAAAGGGAACCCGAAATTATACGTTACTGATAGTGGTGATGAGAATAACCCGATCGACGGTAGGCGAACAGACTTTACACCATACGTGGTACTTGCAGCCTGGGATAACACATCTGCCTCAGCCCAGTAGCTCAGCGCAATAATATGTAAGTTTTCTGATGCACTCATGTCAGTATTTGTCGCTCTTCGGTGCTGAATGTTCTGAGGAAATAGTCCAGCACCGTTTATACTCACCACCATCTCATCACCTGCAATCTGGTTGTATGAGACTCGCCTATTTTCAATAGGCGACGATAATGCGACGTCCAAGTATTGATCACTTCCCATTGTGACAGGACTTCCAATAGCAACTACGTTGTCGTCAAGTTTTATTACCGGTTTTACAGATATTAAGTAGAGTGGTAAAGCCTCAAAACCTGAATCAACAGCAGCTTGTATGACGCTTGTATCATCTGAAGTGGTGGGTATATATGAGATTCCCAGGCGCTTCATGCTAATCTTGGGCAAGGAAATTGTATGCTGAAGCGCGGGGGAACCTAATTTTTGATTGAGCTTAGTAGTGTAGAGTTCCAAGGTTACTTGATGACGCAAACTGCCGGGTAATGTGCTATAGCGCGCGCCGATTGTGCCAACCATATAAGGTAACCCACTCGGCAGGACGGGCCAGACCTGCTTCACAATCTTCTCCCCACCAATCACATCCTCCAACGTGGCATTTGGCAGATTATTTTTGATGTAATTGTCTAACAACTGTTGCGCCTGATTGAGAGAAGTTCCCAGAATCATCGGATTGAACCCACTCATCCAGCTTTCAGATTCGTTAATAATGCCACTACTTAAGAAGTCTTGCGTTAATTGAGCAATATTAATACCCGAGATCGTTGCCGTATCAATCCCCCCCAGTATCTCATTTTGTTTAAAACTCCCATCCATGGGCACCCAAGTATCGCCGCTGTTGTGCTTGGCGCCCCGTGAAGGCTCGAAGTCCACCCATGCCTCCACCCAGATGTGTTCCATTCTCACGGCTTTAAATACGCCACCACTGGTCAGCCCCGTATTCGGTATCCCCCCTTGGGCGAGTAGTTGTAGCGCCGCTTCGGGTTTTTCCACACCACCTACCCAGTTCATGACTTTATCGATGGGGATCTCCACGGTGCCGTAGACATAACGACTATGGATTCCTGATGCTCGAAGCAAGGCAATCAACAAGCTGGACGTGTCAAAGGCATTGCCCCGCTTGGATAACAAGGTCATGTCCGAACCTTGAATAGAGCCGTAGGTGGGTAAGAACTCGATATTATTGTGAACCCAGTTATAGATTTCCACGGGGTTATTATTGAGTTCCTGGGCTTTATCAATGATGGCCTGGGTGATTTGCACATCTTCGGTGGGTGCGAGATGTTCAGGACCGGGACTATCGGCCTGGGCGACCAGCATCCCCGGCGATAAGGTGGTGCTGGCCAATTGGATAGGCTTGTCTTCTTGCACCAAACCCAGCTTGCGAAAATCTTGCTTGGTCATGGCGGGTTTACGCGCCTTAGCCTTAGGCGTGCCAAAGGGCAGGTTATTGGGATCGAGCGGACTGTGGGCTCTCTTGGTTTGTTTTTTCTGAATATGGTTGGCGGCCCGTTTGCAGGCTGCCAATTCCTGAGTAGGGTCTGTTGCAGACTCCAACGACAATAGGTTCGTTTTTAACACCTGAATTTCGTTGCGATAGCTACTAACGGCCTTCTCGTGACGGTCCATAATGACATTGGAAAACTTCTTTTTCTTTAGACGCGCCTTCAGCTTGTCAAAACCCGCCATGGCCTTTTTATCCAGGGCCAGAAGTTGGTGGTGGAGCTTTTTGAGATCACGCCTTTCCAGGGACGCATCCTGTTTTCGCGTGAGCTTAGCGTCGAGTTTTTCGAGTTTGCGCTCTATTTTCTCCAGGGTCTGAGCGAGATTTTCTTCGTCAGATTGTGGGCGTGGGGCACGGGGGGCGCTTTGGTTGGTGGCGGTATCTTTTATCTTCGCCACCTTGACGGCCAAGGCCAGTGGCTGAAAATAAAAGGTTAAGAAGGTCACGATGACCGTAGCTGCTACGGTACGGATCAAGCCTTCCGATCGATTGATATACCCTATTGCCGCGCAGTCCATCTTAGTACTCTCCCGGTGTATGTAATGATCCGTCGCGTGGTACGGTCTGTTTGTTATTCACAGTCCGCATGTCAATCATCGTCCTGTTCTTCATTTTTGATCGGTAGCGACAACGCCAACCAACGAATCCAGTGGTCCAGCCGCTGGCGCAGAGGGGGGACCGGGGGGTCCTGACTGTCCAGGAGTTTGTCGGTGGTCTTGAGGGCCTGTTTGTAGGCCTTCTCGAGATTGCCCTTATCGAATTCTTTTTGGGCCTTTTTTAGATATTTTAGGCTCTTTTTCAGGGCCTTGTGGTCGGGGCTCACACCCGCCAGAGTTTCGAGATCGGTGATGATCGACGCCAAGGGTTCCTGGG